>JAEEGL010531833.1_pt1 | contig 48770 bp, 39 predicted proteins | sample 9134231 | NCBI WGS metagenome assembly JAEEGL01 (sample SAMN16246548, study PRJNA631951) | gut metagenome | biome: gut microbiome; feature: rumen; material: fiber-attached | host: Bos | place: Iran: Karaj | collected 2018-10 | reverse complement strand
CAGGGCGGCTACCTCACCATCAAGGAGGTGGTCAAGGCCCCAAGCCCCTCATGCGAGGAGGACGGCGAGGCGCCGCGGATGGACACCTATGTGCTTGGGCCGCCGAATCTTGAGATCCGCGCGTCCCTGAGGCGCGGATACATCTCTCAGGTGCTCCGGCTGACGGAGAATGCCTTCGACACGCTGGTGGACCGCGCGAAGCGGCTCATCGCCAAAGGGGACATCCGCGAGGTGATGGAGACCATGCTCTTCTCGCTCTACGCCGCAATCCCGCCGGAGTGGCGGCTGAAGGACGAGGCGGAGGCCAAGCGCTACTTCCAGCTCTTCTTCACCCTGCTTGGCGCCAACCCGCAGCCGGAGTTCCCGTCGGCCCGCGGCAACGCCGATGTTGTGGTGGAGCGCCCGGACGCCGTCTATGTCATTGAGTACAAATATGATCGGACGGCGGAGGAGGCCATCCGCCAGATCCGCGACCGCGGCTACGCGGACCAATGGGCCGCCGGCCCCCGCCCCGTGACCCTCGTCGGAATCAACTTCAACCCGAAGAAGCGCAACATCGACCTGCCGATCATCGAGCCGCTGTAAATTGTTATATACAAATATACTACAGTTAAAATAGCAGCCAAGAGAGGGGCGGCACCGTCTTTCCTTTGTAGGAGAATGGGGCATCGGTGTAGTTGACCACGGTTTCCTGTCCGTTGCTGTAGCCGGTCAGCATGACGCCCTCCGCCAGAGGCCGATGGTCGGTGATGAACTCGAACTGGAGGCCGAGGGCGTGGTGATAGTCGTCCACGCAGGCTTTGATTTTGGCCACCTGCTCCGCCAGATGGTCGGGGGAGTCGTTGACCAGGTCCTCCTTTCCCATCCAGGCGTCGGTGGTGAAGGCGGAATAGAAATAGCACAGGGGCTTGCCGCCCCATTCCACATTCTGCAGAACCAGCTTGGGGTCGGATTTGACGCAGGCGTTGACGCAGTCGCAGGCGGAATTGTACTGCAGAATGCCGTGGTAGACAATCATCCACAGGGGGATGGCGCGGTCGCAGATGGCCGGCAGCTTGGCCTTCAGGCTGAAATAGACATACAGCACGTAATCCAGCCGGTTGGCCACAAAGTCGTAGGCGCCCTCCGAGCCTGTGCCGCCGATGCCTTCCTGTGCCAGCTGCAGGATTTTGCCGCGGTAGACGGCGGCTTCCCGCCGGTTCAGCGGATGCTCAGGACTATGGCAGGGCTGAGTGGGAAGGATGCTGAAGACATCCAGATAATGGAGGCCCTGGAAGCCCAGATCCTTCAGAAGGGCCACGTCGTCCGTCGCCAGCTGCTCATAGGCGGCTTTGGGGCAGAGGAAGTGGGAGCGTCCGCCGCCCCATGAGCCGCCCAATTCCTCCGTGCCATCCTTCTTCAGGAGGAGCAGCCGACGGTCGAAGCGTTTGGCGATGCTGTAGGAGTCCATCAGATTGGTGTGTCCTGTCATCAGATAGCCGTAGGACTTCGCCTTGGCGATGAGGCGTCGCAGGGCCTCTTCGCCGCCCAGAGCCGGCTCCACGGGCAGCAGGTCCGGGAAGCGGCCGTCATGGCCGGATTTATTCCATCCCACCAGACAGAACTCCGCATCGGCAATGCCTTGGCGGTGGAATTCGTCCAAAATCTCCTCCACCTTATCAAAGGGAAGAGCCACATGCATGGGCGGCTCGTTCTCCACCGTCTGCTCCTCCACTGGCGACGGAGCGGCGGGTTTCCACGCCAGTCGGAGGCGGACTTCCGGAGAGGGAATGGCTTTGGCCAAAACGGGATTGGCGGCCGCACGCTCCCGCAGGGGGCGGACAAAGCCCCGCTCCAACTGGTAACGGCGATAGGCGGCGCCCAGCCCCACATAGGTGGCGTCTTTGCCTGAAACGGGAACAAACACCACTTGAATGTCCTCATAGGGGCGTTCTCCCTCCAAATGAAAGCGTGGATAGGTGGCGTAGACGCCGTTTTTGACGCATACCACCAGCGAATACTCAAAGCTCATGCCTGTCACAATGGCCGCGAAGCCCGAACCGTTGCGGATGCAGCCATATAAAAACATGGTGTTGCGGCGGAAGGCGAATTCCATGTCCTCCCGCTGACGGAACTCCACGAGGGCGGACAGCCCGTTGTTCACGATGCTGGGCACGATCATGCATCCATCGTCTCCCGCGTTGGCCGTCAGATAGTCGGGCAGGAAGTCAATGTGGTCAATGCCGTCTGGAAGACTGCTGGCGGGCAGGGTGGCGATGCCGTCGCGAATCTCGACCGGTCGGGTTTCACATGTGCCGTCAAGGTAATGAAGCTGTGCTGTTGTCATGGAAAGTCCTTGGAAATTGGGCATTTGCAAATGTCAATTTGTAAGTTATTGGTAATGAACGAGTTATGAATTAATGCAGATGGCGGGGTGTGAAGTCATATGATTTCCTCCACGAAGGCGATGCAGTCCAAGGCGGACAGGGCGTCGATGATCTCGCCATGGGTTGACTTGAGCAGTTTTTCGTTGCTGATGGTCACCTTGACGGTGTAGACGCCCAGTCCCGTGGTGCCGTAGGCGGGATTGATTTCAATTTCATCCAGATGCAGGCCGAATTCACGGATGGCGGTGATGAACTCCTGCAGCAGATTGCGGCTCTTCAGCTCCAGATGCAGCTCGAACTGGGGTGATCGGCCCTTGAGGCGGGACTCCCACGCCGGAAAGACGGCCATGCTGACCACCATGGCAAAGTAGCCGATTAGGGCGCAGGTGTACATGCCAAAGCCGATGCAGAGGGCGAACATGGCGTTGGTGAAGAGGCAGATGGAGGTGGTCAGCTCCTTGAGCTGGTTCCGCGAGCTGAACAGCAGGGACTTGCCGCTGATGGTCGCCAGGCACAGAATGGCCGCCGGAGACATGAAGGTGACGTTCACCTTCATGACGCTGACCATGAATTCGTCGCACAACGCCGCGAAGACCGACGCCGTGCCCGCCAGAATGAAGGTGCGCAGCCCCGCCGGATGGCGTTTGCTCGCCCGCTCCGCCCCTGTCCACGCGGACATCACAAACACCAGTCCCACTCGCAGGGCAATTGCCCCTAAGTGGCTTGACTGCAATGACCAGGGACCAAGGAGATTGCCTATGTAGTCTGAATGCATCATCGCCTACCTCCTGTTGATGAAATTGCCGCGTCTGCGCATATAGTCCAATATGGAATAGTAGCCGTCCTCTTCTGCGCTGGGGACGGAGTCCTCTCCGGCGGCCAGCGTCGGTCCCGCCGGCTGGAGAATGCTTCCCTGCTCCACGGTCCGTTTGGTGACCTTGTCCTGAATGGCGATGATCTGCTCTTTCAGGGACGGACTGCTCTCTGTGGTATTGTCGGGAGCGGGCATGGCCGCGGCCCCTTCTCCATAGGAATGGGAGAGGAAGAGTCCCAGTTTGGCGCTGGCGGGGCCGATGAGCTCGTAGAGGATGCTGGAGGACAGGATGATGGTCTGCAGAATCTCTCCGGTCTCCCCGCCGATGATGCGGGAGCCCAGAGCCGCCAGTCCGATGGCCACTCCTGCCTGCGGAATCAGGGCCAGACCCAGATAGTCGCGGACCTCGTGGGATTTCCGCGCCAAAAGGCACCCCAGCCACGCTCCTGCATATTTGCCCAGGATGCGGACGACAAAATACAGGACGCCGATAAGCAGCAACGGCGTGCCTCCCAACGCTTTGTCCACATCCAGAAGGGCGTCCAGCCGAAACTGCAGGCCAGAGCGGACGAAGAACAGCAGGAGGATGGGCGGCGCGAAATAGTTGATTTGGCGGAATAGGGTGCCGTCTTCCGCCAAGTTGGTGTAGACCATGCCCATGGCCATGCAGGCCAGAAGGGGCGACACGTCCAGTGCCGCGCCGATGCCGCAAAGGGCGAACAGCAGCGCCACGGCCACGATGAGCCGGTTGTCCGTGGAGCGTTTGACCGTCACCAACATGCGGAGAAAGCCCCCCATGACGCAGCCAGCTCCAACCATCAACACGTTGAGCAGGATGGGTTTAAGGATGACATGCGCCGTGATGTGGCCTCCCATGGCGGCCACGGAGACGGACACCGCCATGGAAAAGGCGATGAGGCTGACGATGTCATCCAGCGCGACCACGGAAAGCAGGGTGTTCACATAGTCGCCGCAGGCGTTGGTCTGCCGGATGGTCATCATGGTGGAGGCGGGGGCCGTGGCGGAGGCCAGAGCCGCCAGAATGATGGAGAAGGGCAGGGTGAGATGGAGAATCCCGTAGGACAGGATGAAGACGAAGAGGGAGGCCGTCAGGGACTCGAAGACGGTGATGGCGATCAGCTTCATGCCGCTGCCCCGCAGCAGCTCCAGCTTGAAGAACTCGCCGGAGGAGAAGGCGATGAAGGCCAGCGCGATGTCCGATATGAAATCCGTTCCCGCGATGATGCGGGGCGGGACCACATTGGCACAGCATGGCCCAAGTATCACGCCTGTAAGGATATAGGCGGTGACATTGGGAAGCTTCAGCAGCTTTGTGAACCGGGTGGCCAGAAATCCGCAGAACAGCATGACTGCCACGGAAATGACCACCACGGACACAGGGGAGGTGCCGTCAAGTTGGGAGAAGAATCGGGCGAACATGTCACAATCTCCTGAAGGGCAGGGCGATGGAGCCGTCAAAAGGTCTCCAGGGCCGTCCACAGGTTACTAACGCATGAGAAACGCCGTTGCTTTGCCGTCAGTTCACTATATGTAATATATGGTATAGGAGATGACGCCACCAGAGGGAACTCTACGGTGTCTCTCCAAACCATGCCGAAATCATTATTATACCTTAAAACAGGGTAAAGTCAATTGGGGCCGCATCGCGCCTTTGCCTTTTTTCATGTCTCCTGTTGGAATTCCTCCGTGATGGATATGTCGTGTGGCCAACTTTTCATGGGACGCGAGACGTGAGACACGATATTTGTAAGTTGCTGATAAAACGTTGTTTGAAGAAAACATTTTTGGGTCGTAATTACTGCCGTGGCAACGGCTTCCATAAACCCAAAAAAGCGCAGATAAACTAGCTTTCTTATTCATAATATATTGTGTATAAACATTTTATGCAAGTTGAAAAAAATTAACCCAGCTGATGAGTGTCGGATGAATTGTGCGATAGAGAGTTTTAAGCCGCTTTAGCGGCGACAGGATAATAGCCGTGGGTGGAGCAAAGCGCAACCCACGGACAGGCAGGAACCTACATGTTTGGAACCACGTAGCGGCGACAGGATAATAGCCGTGGGTGGAGCAAAGCGCAACCCACGGACAGGCAGGAACCTACATGTTTGGAACCACGTAGTGGTGGCAGGATAATAGCCGTGGGTGGAGCAAAGCGCAACCCACGGACAGGCAGGAAAATACATATTTTGGACCATGTAGTGGTTGCAGAAAATCTGTTCGTGGGTTTTGCTTTGCTTCACCCACGTCAGGCTCCAGCTTGCCCTGCCGTAGCTCGAAGAGCGAAGGAGGGTCACCGCGGTTCTAAAACCTAACTTTTTCTGTTTACTCAGTGAAACCATGTCTTTGAGAGGCAACTATTTCAAATCATCGCATTTTGAATGGCAACATTAACATATTGATTTCCAGCACAATACAAACAACACATTCTCAATTTAACCGGACACTAGTGCTTCCGAATTGCAAATCAGTAAATCCATGCTATTTTTAGACTGCATCCGTGATTACTCCTATTCTTTGATTAGTGAAGTCTTCAAAAAAATAGGACATGGATGTATTATTCAAATTCGCTTGTGCATCACAAAAATTGGCACATTACCACCGCACCAGAAAAGTCTGCCACCAAGGAATTTATCATGCGAATCCAATCCACCACGATTCTTTTGATTGCCCTTGTCTCAAGCCCTCTCTTTGCCGCCTCCCTCACCGATGCGGAGAAAGAGCAGATTTCCGCGGCCAACAATCCTTCCGTGGAAGAAGTCAAACGTGTCGTGCCGCAGGATTTTTTCCCTGTGATCATGTTCTATGGCGACGCCTGTCTGCTTCGTACCAGTGCCGACGTTCTCAAGGACAGCTGGGGCGGCCGACGTGAAAAACTCTATCATCAGCTGGCGCGCTGGTACATCAATGCGGTCATTCCATCGAATGTCCGCCTGGAAAATTCCGATTTTGCCCTTGCGTCGAAATATGGCCTCCGTGTCATTCATCAAAACAACATGCTCTACACAGTGCCACAAGATGAACTTGCAAGCGGCGTTTCCGAACAGATGGCCGAAGTCAAGAAATCATGGGAAGAGGATATCGCACGGATAAAAGACCTTCCGAATCTCCTGGCCTATCAGGTTTATGACGAGCCACTTCCCGACCATTGCACCGCCATTGCCCTCCTCATGGACTATGTGCGCTCCCTTGATCCGACGCGGGCGGCGCTCTACACCCAGCAGAACATGCCTGTCGGCGAAAGCCGCGCCGAGTGGACTGCCCTTTCGAAGGCCCATGTCATCCTAAGCGACCAATACAACGTTTGCGGGGCTTTTGGCCGGAATCCGTGGACCTATCGTGAATCCATAGCGGAATTTTCCAAGCCCAACAAGAATGCCATCCATTGGCCGATCATCCAGGCCTTCTCCTACTACATGGATCCCTCCATGCCGGATTTCCGCATCATGGCATGGAACGCCATTGCTGCAGGAGCCAAGGGGCTGGGCCTCTACATCACCGGCGCGGCGAATTTTTCGTGGCCAGCCCCCAAAGGGGGAGGCTACCCAGCCCTCGGCAGCGTCTGCTTCAGCGAAGATATCTTTTCGACGGAGGTCGCCCGCCTCGCGCGCCTGTTGGCGACGGCCGGCGAACATCTCGTTCCTCTGGAATATTCAACGGATTTTGCATGGAGCGCTGTAAAATCGGAAAAGATCAATACCGCTTTCTACATTGGGGATAAGAATCCCAACTACCCGGCAGGGAAGATCCGTCCCGCCATCGAAGTAGCGGCCTTCACTGGAAAGGCTTACGACATTCTGGTCATTCACAGCAATGATCCCAACCTTGTCCGCGAAGACGTGGTCAAGCTTCCCGATTCCGCCAGCCGTAATCTTCTGGTTGATTTGCGCACTCTTGCCCCTGTTCCGAAAAAGGACGGCGGCTATTTGCTGGAATTTGACAGAGGCGATGGCTCGCTGTTTGCGTATGGCACGGAAGAGAGCGTGGCGCCGGTCATCGAAAAGGTACAGCGAAATCGCTTTGTTGCCGATGCTCGCCTGCTGCGCCTCGACATGGCCACCGCCAAACTCTACGGGATTGACATAGCGCAGCCCGAAGCCATTCTCCAGGAAGCGGAAACGGCGCCGGCCGCGGAGCTTGAGAAAGCGATTCAAAGAGCCGCAGCCGCATTCTACGCAGCGGAAATGGCCAATGCGGACTACACGGCCATGACGACGGCTCTGGAGGCCGCCAGAAACGCATACGGTCTCGTCGACCGCCGTCTGCGCCGCATTCCCAAGCACTTCTCGACTCCTGTCGACCAATTGCCTGAGAAGACGCAGAAACACATCAACGATGCGGTTTCATTTGCCATCCGTTTCACGGAAGTTGAAAACCTATATCTGGCGGGCAAATGCACAACCGCGCTTGCCAATGAACTGAACCAGCAGTGCAAACTTATCCTGTCAGAGGATTTTGCACTGTGAGAGCCAGTCGTTTTCGCAGAATATAGACAGGAGGAAGGCGAGATGAACGACGTTGTGAAAAAGACTGGCTTGCTGCTGGCGGGATGCATGCTGACGGCCCTGCCGGTCGGCGCGCAGGAGGCGGTGGAGATCGGCCGCCGCCGTGAATGCTTCTTCGACACATGGCTGCTGGACATGTCCCGCACTACCACCCCCTCCTGCTCCACCATCCGCAGTTCCTATAAATGATTATGGAATATATAATGGATAGAAGAACCCAATATGGCAAGTTCGGCTGGAGTGGCTGGAAAGGCATAGAATCCCCTGCGGCCCACAGGAGTGCGGCACTCACATTACAGATTCATGACTCCTAAGTTCCTAATCTTCAGGAAGTTTCCAGCGGGACCAGAGGATGGAGGCGCGGGGGTCGGCGGCGGAGAGATGCTGATAGTAGATGGTGAGGATGGAGCCGTCCGGCAGTTCGACGGAGGCGGGATAGCCCAGATCCCAGTTGGGTCCGTCGTCGCGGATGATGATGTTCTTGTCCCACGTCTTGCCGTCGTCGCGTGAAATCATGCAACGCTGGCCGAAGCCGGTGGCGCGGTAGCCGTAGACGCAGACGATGGCGCCGGAAGAGTGACGCAGCAGATGGGGCGGGGAGCCGACGCAGCCGATGTCCTCCATGGTGCTCCACGTCCTGCCGCCGTCATGGGAGCGGGTCAGCAGCACTTTGAAGTGGTCGTCGTCTCGAATGGCGCCCAGCAGCTCGCCGGGGCGCAGCTCCAGAACATGGGCCTCGCAGCAGGCGAAATTCCTCACGCCCTGCGGCACGGGAACCATGCCGAGCAATTCCCAACTGCGGCCTTCGTCCGTGGAACGCACGGTGATGATCGGCGTGTCGTCCGTCATGTAGAGGTTTCTGCCGTCTCCCGCGAATCGCCAGTCCTTGCCGAAATACAGCCATGAGCCGTCCTGCAGGACGATGAAGCCGTGGGGTGAATTCACGGGCGCCTTGCGGGGCTCGCCCCAATATTCGCCGTCTTCGCTGACACGGATGAAGGAGCCGGATTCGTGGGCGATCATCTCCGCCGTCCATGTGTCGACGATTTTGCCCACCTCCGGATTCTTCCAGCTGCCGTCCGCATTGCGTAAATGCCTGTCGTAGAGATGGTAAGTGTTGGAGGTGAACCATGTCACCGCCAGCCGCTGGCCACCGAGGCTGACGATGCCCGCGTCACGGTCGTCCATGGGCGTGTTATTGATGACGAGGGGCGCTGTCCATGTCTGGCCATTGTCCTTGCTCTTGCAGATGGTGGTCCGCCCCCAGGGGCAGACATGGTCGCGGCGCAGGCCGGAGGCCACGACGCAAATCGTTCCGTCATCCTGCTTTGCGATGCTCGGCCAGCCGAAATAGCCGTTGGGACTGTCGGGCAGGCTGCAGACGATGCCGTGGACGGCGTCCTTCACGTATTTCGGTGACTCCTGCGCCATGCATGCGCAGGCGACCGCCAGTGTCGATGTGACAACCATGGGTACAAATTTCATTCTCTTGGCCTCCATAATCCAATTACAGACACGTCTATGCAACCTTAAATATAGCACGTCCGCGGAGTCTTGAAAATCCCTCTGCGCAGCAAAATATAGGGATTACCATATCCATCGGCGAGGGAGTACCAAAAATCCTCCCAATAACAATGCCGAGGCAGTGCGAATGACTTGCAAAGGTAGGCAGGAGACATTATAATTGTATATAGGTTGATTGGGCTCTGGGTGTCGGTCGTGAGCTCAATCCATGGTAACATATTGATAATAAGGATTTTATCATGAAAAAAGGTCTTTTCATTGTAACTGGACTCCTTCTGCTGGGGAACGCGACATTCGCGCAGACAATGGCATGGAAGAACGCCCTGCTGCCGAAGGAGGCGGCGGGAAAGCCGTCCACGGCGCTGCTGGACGAGCAGGGCAAACCGCGCTACCGCATTGTTGTGCCGCAGCAAGCGACTGAAAAGGAGATATTTGCGGCGAAGGAACTGGTGGATCGGCTGAACAGCTTCGGGCCGTGGACCTTTGAGACCATCGACGACAGCCAGCCGCAGAACGGCCCCGAGCTGCGCGTCGGCGCCACGAAGCGCAGCGCAAAACTGGCGGACGGCGCTGTGGGCTTTGACGGCGTCTCCATTCAGGCACGGGAGGACGGCTCCATCGAGCTGCAGGGCGGCCGTCAGCGCGGCCTTGTCAATGCGGTCTATGCCTTTCTGGAAGAGGATCTTGGATATCGCTATTGGGACTGGCAGAAGGAGCGCCTGCCGGAAGCGCCGCTCTCCTTCATCCCCTGCTCCCGCACTCACACGCCGCCATTGGAATGGCGCGAGCCCTTCATGGCCATCAGCTTCAATTCGGAATGGTCTCTGCGCAACCGCACGGATTCCCCCAACGCCAATGTGCCGAAAGAGGCGGGCGGTTATTATAGGATGATGGGCTTTGCCCACACGCTGCCCGGCCTGATTCCGGAAGACAAGTATTTCAAGGACCATCCGGAGTGGTTCATGATGAACAATAGAGGTGAACGCAACGCCTGGCAGCACTGCGAGACCAATCCGGAACTGGCGAAGGAACTGACGCGCGTGCTGCTCGCCAAAATCGAGAAGGAAGGGGAGCCGAACATCATCCACATCTCGAAGCGTGACGGCGGCGGCACCTGCCATTGCCCCGAATGCAAGAAAGTCAACGAGCAGGAAGGCACGAACATGGGAAGTCTGCTCACGCTCATCAACCGCGTCGCCAAAGTCATCGGGGAGAAATATCCCAACATCCACATCATGACCTTCGCCTATCTGGAGACAGAAGGCGTGCCGAAGAACATGAGGCCGGAGCCCAATGTGTGCATCCAGTACTGCAACACGAAAAATGCGTGGAGCCACTGCCTTACAAAGGCGCGGGAAGACGTGCGCGTCGTGAAGGACGTAAGCGGCTGGAAGCCCCTCTGCCCCATTTTCGTATGGGACTACTCCACCAATTTCGACCACTATCTCATCCCGCTGCCCAATCTGGCGGTGATTCATGACAATATCCGCTTCTGGATTGAGAACAACGCCCTCGGCCTCATGACGCAGGGAGCCTACCACGGCAACGCCCCCGCCTCCGAACGTGACCGGCTCCGCGCATGGATGATTTCCAAACTCATGTGGAATCCCGAACTGGACTGGAAGGACCTCGTGCGGGATTTCGCCGTGGCCTATTTCGGACCCGCCGCTAGCCCCATGCTCTCCTACTACTTCCTTCTGGAAGGGCAGAATGACGTCTACGCCGGCACCAAGGAACAGGACGAGATGGACATCCGCTACGGCTTCGACGCCATGTTCCTCACGGATGGCTTCTTGGATGCGGCGGAAGCGCTTGCCAAACAGGCACATGCGATGGCGGGGGACGATGAGGAGCTTCATCGCCGCATCGAACGGGACGAACTGCCCATCATCTACGCCCGCATGGGCACCATGCTGAAGAAAGGCGTGGACCGCGGCGACTTCCGGCAGCTTAAGGAGCGTTTGAAGAGCATTGCGGACTACAACGGCATGGTCACCATCGCCGAAAAGGCGCAGGGCCAGTTGTCGGATTTCCTTGCATTGACCATCAAGCCCGTCAACAAGTCGCCGGAACAAGTGGTGTTTGACATCGAGGGCGCCACGGTCGTCCGTCTGGCCGCCGCATGGAAGATGAAGATGATTTCCGATTCGCTGAAGATGGACGACGAGCTGGAAAAGACGGCGGCGGCGCTTATGGGCGAGCAGGTCGACGAGGCCGGCTGGCGGGACTACGACGCGAGCCTTGGCACGGGATGGCAGGAGCAGGGCGTCGAACAGGAAATCGGCACGGGCATCTTCCGCGCACATTTCCAGCTGAATGCTCCTAAAGAACACGCCCACTGGTATTTAGTGATACCGGGCATTGACGAAGACGGATGGGTCTCCCTCAACGGAAAGGCCGTCGCCGAAAAGACGCAGAAGAGCACGGGGCTTTCCCCTGAAGAGATTTGGAACTATCCTGTTGTCGCGGACATCACCAACAGCCTCCGCCTCGGCTTTGCGCCGAACGCGATCGCCGTCCGCGTCTACAACCGGGCCAAGATGGGCGGCATCTACGCCGGCGCCTATCTGGTGGGGGCGGACAAGGCGCTCTCGCCGAAGGAGGCCTACAACCTGCTTCCGGACAGCAACCCCTACGGCCATTCCGCGGCGTTCAAATAAGCCCCACGGCTCTTCCTGTCCAAAAAAAAGGCCGGGCTCCTGCATGGATGGAAATCCATCGGTGCCCGGCTGAAAAACGGCCGTCGCAACAAGGTTTATGGCTTAGAGATTGAACGGTAAGACCATAATGTCTTGAGTTTTAAGTTTTGACCTCCGTGTCGCTCTCTCTATGCACTTATCAGACGCTTGCCATTTGGCAAATGAGTCCATTGGACTCTTCCATTATAAGACAGCCTGTTTTTCAATTTGGATGGGCCCACGGCGGAAATGTCCCGCCGTGCCGCCGCGTCCGTAAAATCCACGTTCATTTCTCCAGCGGGGAATCGAAGTCAATGGTTTTGGCGGCGTTGTAGGCGTCCATTTCGTCCTGCAGCCGATTGCATTCCTTCTGGAACTTTTGTTTCAGCTCCCAAATCTGCGTGGCGTTGAAGACCACGGTCTTCTTGAACTCCTTGTAGTTGGACTCCGTAAGCTTTTGGAAATCAGAGGTTTCGTCGGTGCTCACATCGTCCAGGTGGCTGAGAATGCTTTTGCATTCCTCCATGCGGTAGATCCGCCCCAGATTTTCCGCATTGGCGACGCCAATTTTGCTCTTGAGCTCCACAAGCTTCTCCGTGTAGAGCATGACCTTGTCGTAGGTCTCCTTCACGTCCGCGATGCGACGGATGTCCTCGCGTTTGGAGTTTTCCCCTTCGATGAGGTTCCAGGCGCGGGCAATTTCCCCCGCGATGCGATTATTTTCTTTAAGTGCTTGCGCAAGAGTGATTTGCATAATTTCCCCTCTTCTGTATTTCATGTATGCTGTGGCTGATCAAACAATCCGCTGCGAACGGCGAGAGCATAACGTACTCTCTGCGGCCACTTTGTCAACAGGGGAGATGGCATAAAACGGCGCATGGATGCGATGGAAAAACGCCAGAGTTGGCAAAGGCGGCCGTGGCCATTATAGTATAATATGGTATAGGAACGAAATCAGCGGAAGGGCAGACGCATGTTCATCTTGAAATGTCTCGGCTATCTGTTCGGCGGGTTCGTCTTGCTTGGAATCATCCTGTTCATCAGGAGCGAAATCGACCAGGCGGAAGAGCGTAAAAGGTATGAGAAGCGCAAGAAGGAGGAGGAGCGCGAAGCGCGGTCCGCCGCCGTCTGCGCGGCATTGCGGGAACGGGAGGCGGTGGAGGAGAAGCTCTTTCTGGCGTCCATCGCCAAGCTGCCGCCAAAGGAGCAGCACCGCCGGCTGGTGGCGTTTCGCCGCAACCACAAAACCTATCCGAGCCTCGATGCCCTGAATCAGCTTCGCGAACAGCGGTTTGAGGAACGCTATCTTGCCGCAAGCCACGCCGCCGAGCCGATCGCCACGGTGTACATTGACGTCACGTCACCCCATGATTATGACATCCCGCCCCTCTTCGGACAGACCTCGAAAGCAAAAAAATCCGTAAGTCATTCCGCCAGAAGAGGACGCAACAGTTGCGGCTGTCATTGTCCCGCTTGTCTGGATGGCCGCCACGACGAATGCGAAGTCCATGGCGATTGCGCCTATTGGGACGTTTAGAGGAAAATTTGAAGTTGGCGACTGGAAAGTGGTAATGCTGGCTGAACGCTTCTGGTTATTCTTTGTGTCCTGGGGATAGGAGGCTGTTCCCTGCCTACCCTCATGGGGGAACGGAGCGTACCACGAAAACATGCCCAGACGATAGCTTGAACTTGCAATCAAAACATTCCATGGTAAATTTTATGCTTCGAGATCGTCTATGATTCTCTTTTTGGTGAGACATCGCGATATCGCTTTGGGGCAATGCAGGGTTTGTTTATGGATTTTTCAAAATTGATTCAAGATGATTTGACCGCGGATTGGGTCAAGAATATCATTCAAAAACTTTCGCCATATCCCTATCTCGCCGATATTCTCATCATTCTAAGTTCGTTTGCGAGCGGCGCGTTACTTTCCCTGGTGTTGTTTTGGCTGCTGCGTCCCATCCTGAATCGTTTTTATCGCCGGCACTGCAAAATGAACGCGGCGCTTCAGGTTTGCATCCACCGGATGATTTTTTCCTTCGTGGGGTGCTTGCCCGTGATCTTGGTGGGTTACTGTGTGTGGTGCGACGGAATACATGAGTGGGTCGCGGTTCTGATCTGCAAACCTTTAGGGGGAGTCGTGATCACTCTAGCGGCATTGACGGTGACATATGCCATCAAGAGTTTCGGACTATGGTACAAACAGCAGCGCAACGCAGAGCAGCGTCCCATCGACGGTCTGCTCAGGATAACCATCAGTTTCGTGTGGACGGCCGCAGTCATTGTTTTCATTTCTTTGCTGCTCGATAAAAGCCCGATATATTTGCTTTCCGGGCTTGGGGCGGTCGCGGCGATTTTGCTGCTGCTTCTTCAGCATACAATCCTTTCCTTTGTCGCCAGTGTGCAGATCAATGTGGACCATCTGGTCGATATAGGCGACTGGATCGTCATGGAATCTGACGATTTCGAGACGGTGGACGGCGTTGTCACGGAAATTACATTGCATACCGTGAAAGTCCTCAATTGGGACAGAACATTGGTCTGTCTGCCAATCTGCTATCTGGTCAACAAACCTTTCGTAAGTTATACCGCCATGGAAAAAGGCGGTGGACGCCGCATCAAAAATTCCCTTTTGATTGATCAGCGAAGCATTCATTTTTTGAGCATGGAAGAAGTTGAAGCCCTCAAGAGATTCGACATTCTGAAGGACTATCTTGAGAGCAAGGAACACGAACTCATTCAACAGAACACAGGGTGCTCAGTATTCAATGACCGCTGTCTGACCAATTTCGGCGTCTTCCGCATCTATGTAAAACGTTATCTGGAGCAAAATCCGAACATTCGCAGCGATCTGACCCTGTTCGTCCGTGTGCTGACTCCCAACAATTCCGGTGTGCCGCTAGAAATCTATTGCTTTTCGAGGGAAGTGAACTGGGTCCCCTTTGAAGAAATCCAGTCCGAAATCATGGAACATCTGCTGGCGGTCCTGCCGAGTTTTCATTTGCGGGTTTTCCAGCGCAGCAGCGACCTCTGTCAGGAAGTTGGCAATCAAGTCGATGGCTTGGGCGGAACTTTTCGATTTGACAGTCAGAAAAATCCGAATATGCTCACCTGCGTGAAAAACATGAATGACTCTCAAGAGTAAAAATGCCAGCGGCATTTATTCATTTGGAATTTCCATGCACAATATGTGTTTCAAGGATTTCTGAATTTGTCCAGGGTGTTCATCAAGAGGATGGTTGTGGGAATGGAGAATTTGAGATTGCAGACATGACGGTGACTGTTATGGAAGTGCGATTTCTGCATTTCTGACTGTCATCGTGAGAAAATTGTGGCAAGAAGTATAGAGAAGATTCAATTCAATGAAAGGTTAAATATGAGAACCATTTTAACGTCGATTTTAATCGTTGCCTTCGCCGTATTGATCACTGGATGCGCAACAATAACATCAGTCCCCTATGACACGCTGGACGGCATCAAACTCGATGGAACAGACAGAAAGCCATCTGAAGTCGTCTTTATTGAAAGCACAGGTTTCTACATTTTATGGCAAGTACCGCTTTTCTCAGGAGACATCAGGTGGAACAGCGAGAAAAAGAGCATAGAAGGCGGAGTCTCGTTCTTTAAGGACCATGTGAGCATCTCAAATCTGCAAAATGCAATCACAAATTACGCCGACAGCCGCAACTGCGATCTGGTTGACGTCATCTACGATAATATGAGCGCATCCTATGCAGAAGCAAGCGAAACCGGTCTCATCGGAGCTTTCTTCGGCTCCGCGACGATTAATGTTTCGGCTGTTCTTGTACCAAGAACCAATGACCAGGAAAGCAAATAACAAGGAGATATAATCATGAAAATGGCATTAATATTCGCAATGGCAGCCTTGCTGCTTGTCGGATGCAGCTCCTACAGCGAAATAGCACGCTGGAATTCCCCTGTTACGATCAACAACGGCGAGGTTCCGCTCGCAACGTTCGCAACGCAGAATATCTCCTACAAGCTTTTTGGCATGATTCCGATTTCCACGGGGCGCCCATGGACAAGCGGTGACGGAGACATCAAGTACGATTTCGATGTCCATATGTTTGCCGACGAGGCTACACTGGAAAACAATTTTGTGTCCCTGAGGCACGCACTGGATCTCATGGGCTCGCATCGCATAACCCAGCTTCAAGTGTCGGAAAAAGATGATTGGAGCTTGATCATTATGCAGTGTCACATCGTTACCACAAAGTGCGTAATCCTCAGTGACAAAGAATGACAGAGGCAATTTCAAGACTTGCCGCCGAAAACAACGCCTATCGCGAACGCTGCTTTGCCAAAACCAATTAGAATTTTATAACTATTTGATAATCAATGACTTGTATCTTCTAGAACATCTAGTACATCTAGATTTCTAGATATTCTAATAACCTCTGCTTCAACAGGTTACAGCATTTCATGAACAAGCGTGTCATGCCAGATTTTTCCATGGACGGCGCCATGTCTCTGCTGTCTCCCGAAGACTGCGGGCTGGTCAACGGCCACATCACGCTAAACGGCTGGCTGGACGATGTGGCCGCGGTGCGGGGCGTCTATGCGCCGCCGCTTTTCAGCGACAATTTTCGGCTGGAAGTCCGTTTCAACGGCCGACGGGTTGCCGCCACGGCGACGCGGTGGGCGCCGGAGGCATTGACCCGCTCCGGCCGACTGGCCGGCTGGCGCATCAAGACGGAGCTGCTTCCAGTTGCGGAGAAGCGGGCCGCCATCCTGTGCATCGATGTGGAGAACACGGTCGCTATGTCGGCCGACATGGCCATCCAGCTGGAAGTGACTGGTGGCGTAAGTCGTTCATTGCAATGGGGTTTCAGCAAGCCAAGCGGTGCGGGTGTCGCGGAAAAGCGATGGCAGGGCAATGTCTTTACGCTGTTCTCTGAAGAAGACGCGCTTTCCGTGGGATGCACCCTTGCGCTGCAGCCCCATGGGCCATTGGCCAGTGGTGTTCTGGATGCGACTGCTCCGTTGACCGTTCCACCCAAGGGACATCGAAGCTTTTATGTTGGCATCGCCTTGGATGTGGATTCGGAAGTTCTTGTTAGCAAGATACTTGCAAATCCGAAACAGATATGCGACTTTAGCCGGGCCGCCTGGTCGCGGCGGGTGGAGAAGCTCTATGAGGCCATGCCTGAATTCCGCTGCAATGACAAGACGTGGGAGCGGCTCTACCACCGCTCGCTTCTGCATCTCCTTCTCAATGAATGGGATGTGCCTGAATTCGTCTTGCATCCCTACTACAGCACGGGAAGCGTCAACGGCGGCTGCATTGGCTGCTATCTGTGGAACTACGGCGGTCCGTATCGGCTTTGGAGCCTGCTGAATCCCATGTCGGCCAAAGCGCACATCCGGACTTTCCTCCAGCTTGACCTGGCCAGTTGCTATGCCTTCGATCCTGTTGATGGAAAGGCATTTGGCCCCTATTATCCCGTCAATCAAGAGAAGATTCTCCTGCTCATTCACGCCTATGTGCTGCAGACGGGGGACCATGCGTTCCTCCATGAGACGGTCGGCGGCAAGCCCGTCATCGAACACGTCGTGGAGCAGGCGCTGATGCACGATGATCTCGCAAAGCCCGCTGTTCTCGTGGATTACGGAAATGGAAACCATCATCTGGAACTGCGGCGGGCGTTCCGCTATGACGGCATCCTGCCTGACTTGAACCTGCGCCGCTGCATCAATTTCCATCTGGCGGACGAATTGTGCCGTCTGGCGGGATGGACACCGCCCGTCGACCTTGTCCAGCGGGCGGTGGCGCTGAAGCGACTGGCCAAGACAGAGTTGTTTGACCGCAAAGTCGGCTGGTTCCGCGCCATCGACGGCGACGGCAAGGCCGAGCTGCGCTATACTCTTCAGATGTTCAAGGCCCTTGGCTGGAATCGATGGGCCGTTGATGCTGAAACCGAAGATGCTCTGTTGCAACATCTTATGAATCCGGATGAGTTCCTCGGTGACTTTGGCCTCCATTCCCTCTCCAAACAGGATCCCGCCTACGATGAATTCGACGTCGACAACGGCGGGCCGGGCGCCTGCCCCTCCTTCACGCCGGCGGTCATCGACCGTCTGTACATGGCCGGGCGGACACAGGAGGCGGAGACCCTGCTGACGCGACTGCTGTGGCTGGCGGACAGCCTGCCCTATTGGGGGGACTCCCAGCGGGCGGACATTCGGGACTATCGGCGGGACACGCCATTGCAGTGCGACATCGAGGGGGCGGCCATCGCGCAGACGATGATCTTCGGCCTCTTCGGCCTAACGGCGCGGGCCGATGGCGCCGTGGTCATTGAGCCGCATCTTCCGAAGAGCTTGCGGCGTATGGAATTGCGCAATGTTCATTGGGCTGGCAGACGCTTCTCTGTACACTGCACAACAGACGGCGGCACGGTCGTCCAATGCGGCCGCCGCAGATTGACGGCCACCGCCGGCGAGACCATTGTCCTGTCCTGACCCTCTGTCCCAATAAAGTTCATAAAACGCCTAATCCTCTGTCCCGATAAGGTTCGAAAACGCATTGAAGCGATGCAAGCGGCCATTCGCTTCTGTGTGTTTTGGGTATTCAGAGGATGTTGGCGGGGGTTCTGAAAAGATGCAAAAAATGAAAGAAAATGCAAGAATGGCCAAAGTTGAAAAAGTGGCCGTTTTAAGGCCATTAGGGCAGGGTAATATACAGGGTTGCACCTAAAATGCGCCAGAGGGCCCTTCTGGGGCCCGCAGTGGCCATCCTCTCCAAAAACAGTGGCCATTTTTGGCCTTTCAGACGTGGTTTTCGGCCATTTTTGCCGCTTTTTTGATATGAGACCGGATTTCATTATATGCATTCAGTATTATGCATTTTGCTGCAAAATATTAGTGGAATTTGGAAAGTGAAAGCCTGTGCGAGAGGCCAGTCGCCCCCATGAAGCCTGTCGCGGTTTTTTGTTGAGGGGGAGAGAAACGGACAAGAGATTGGGTTGAAGGTGGAAAAGCGGGGATTTCGCAATATAGTAATAGTGCATGTTGCCACGGGTTTTCATGTCCTGATCAGGACCACACCATAATCAAGAAGAAGGAAGTGAAACATGAAAGTCATCATCCAGAAAGACTATGACAAGATGTGCGAATGGGCCGCCAACCACATCATGGCCGCCATCAACGCCCACAAGGAAGCCCGCCCCTTTGTGTTGGGGCTGCCCACCGGCTCCTCTCCCCTCGGCGTCTACAAGCGCCTCATCGAGGCCTACAAGGCCGGCAAAGTCTCCTTCAAGAACGTGGTCACCTTCAACATGGACGAATACGTCGGGCTGCCCCATGAGCACCATGAGAGCTATTGGTTCTTCATGCACGACAACTTCTTCGACCACATCGACATTCCGGCGGCGAACGTGAACATCCTCAACGGCATGGCCGCCGACCTGGAGGCGGAATGCGCCAACTACGAGAAGAAGATCGCCTCCTACGGCGGCATCGACCTGTTCTTGGGCGGCTCCGGCGTGGATGGCCATATCGCGTTCAATGAGCCCTTTACGTCATTGAACTCCCGCACAGGCGTCCGCGATCTGACGGAAGACACGAAGATCGTGAACTCCCGCTTCTTCGGCAACGACCCCTCCCAGGTGCCCTCCAAGGCCCTTTCCGTCGGTGTCGCCACCGTGACGGACTCCCGTGAAGTGCTGCTTCTCATCAGTGGCCACAACAAAGCCCGCGCCCTGAAGGAATGCGTGGAAGGCGGCCTGAACCAGATGTGGACCATCTCCGCCCTCAACATGCACAACAACGCCTACATCGCCTGCGACGAGATGGCCTGCGGCGAACTGCGCGTGGACACCTACAAGTACTTCCTGGACGTCTATAAGAGCGAACGTCTGTAATCTTGGCGATTCATGGATGACGGCGGTGACGGCGCATTCTGTGACGACCGCCGCCATCTTTTTCTATCTAATTGATAATAGGCAACTTGGAAAAGATGATGAAGATTCCTCTGATTCTGATGGCCATCGCATCGCTGTCCGCCTGCGTCTCAACGCAGTCCACTGCTTCTGCGCCGCAAAAGCGCCAAACCGTGGAAATCCGCGATTTTTCCGCATTGGTGCCGGAGAATCAGACATCGGAGATACAGTGGACGCTTCACGACTACCGTCTCATCGACCAGACGCCTGGCCGCATGCTCAAGGCGGCAGGGCAGCTGAGCAAGCCTCGGGACTATTCCGGAGAACAGCTGCCCTGCGTGCTGGAATACGATCCCGGCCTCCAGGGCCTGTATGAGATTCAAGTCGGTCTTGCGGACGGCGCCATCGACATGGCGCTGGACGGCGAGGTGTTCGTCATCCTGAAATACGAAAACGGCGCCCGCTACGGGCAGGGCATGGGAGAACCCAACCGCGAGCATTTCATCTTTTTCAAGACAGTGGACATGACGGGCCGCAAGCTGCGCATCCGCGTCGCCAACGGCACCCATGGCTCCATCCCGCTTGGCGTGGTGGGCGGCAATCTGACCTGCATCCGCTTCACTCCCATGGACAAGCTGCCTCAGAGGCGCAAGCCAACCAAGATGGTGGGTGTCGTCTGCGACGGCTTCTCCCATTATTTCGGCAATGCCCAGCCGGGGGAGAACATCGACTTGCGGCTTCCCGAGACCTACGGCGGCTCGGACGTGCGCATGATCATGCAGCAGACAGCCGGCTATGCCCTGTGGAAGTCCAACGTCTCCTGCTGCATGGGCGAACTGCTCACGCTGGAGGAAATGGAAGGGATGCGCTACGGCGACATCCGCATCCGCGACTATTTCCAGTGGGTTCTCGAAAGCGGCCGCAACCTGCTCGGCGAACAGGCGGAGGCCTGCCACAAAAACGGCATCGAGCTGCATTACTCCATCCGCTCCAATCTGTATTTCGGCGATGGCGCGTTCGCCAAGCTCCACAATGGACGCTTCTGGTTCGAGCATCCCGAATGCCGTCTGCCTGGAGACACACGGCTGGACTTCGCCAACAGAAGGGTCCGCGACTTCTATCTGGGCCTTTGCCGCGAAGCACTGGAACATGCTGATTTGGACGGACTTAACATGGATTTGACCCGCTGGCCGCCCGTGCTCAACGCCAAGCTCCATACGCCGGATGTCATCGTCTCCTTCATGAAGGAAGTCCGTGCCCTGGCGGACGAATATGGACGGAAACGCGGCAAGCGCATCAAGGTCAGCGTGCTGGCCGTCGATGGCTACCATGCAGGGCAAAGTCTTGAGGATCAGTGCATAGACGTGCGGGCGCTGGTGTCGTCCAAGGCATTGGATTTCATCTGCATAGAAAGCTATCATCTGGAGAAGTACATTCCCATCGCCCATGAATTCAATGTTCCCATCTACTCGATTTTCGATGATGAGTCCGTATGGCTGGAAGGCGGCCACCGGGTGGATCCGCTGTGGGTCGGCCCGCAATTCACCAGAAGCGAGGCCGACGATCCCGCGCCGGGGGAGGAGTATCGGAAGACGCCTATCGTCCGTTCCGTTCCCGCCCCGTGGGAAATCGCCGTCGAAGTCGCCAGGGACTATGCGAAGGGGGCCGATGGCTTTGTCAAAGTGAACAAATTCGAAGGGGACAGGACCTTCAGCGATCTGGGCAGTCCGGAAGACGCCCAACGGCATGCGCAGGACCGCCAAAGCGCCTGGGGCCAGAGCGTTGGCGACTACATCTATGTCCTGCAACCGCCAAAGGAATGAGGGCGATACCCTTTATAATATTGGGAACCAGGAATTTAGAGATGTCGGTTGTCGTTGACGCATGAGGTGCAAGAGAGACTTCGGACACATGAGCCGGACAAATTTGTCTCTCATGTCTTACGCCCAAATCACCCCGTGACCCATCATCGGTTGGCAACGACAGTAGAGCCAATTTTACAGGATGGCTGGCGTGGAAAAACATCCTCCATATCAATTGGAGAGGCGTTAGCGGCGAAATGTCCGTGCCATTTTGCGCTCTTCCCACTGTCTGTTGGCCCTAAAATGCAATTTTGTCATAAAATTTCCCCTGTGGGGAAGTCAGAATGACAAAAGATGGAGTATATTATATAATTGCTGTGTCGCCGGTCCTCTTTTGCGGGGGGTGCATCCGGCTCCGTGTTCTCAGAAAACGCAAATCGGCATGTTGAATGGATAACATGACTCAATATTATCTTGGCATAGACATTGGCTCGACGACGTTCAAGGCGGTGGTGATGTCTGATGACGGCGAGGTGCTCCACACGACGTACCAGCGCACCAAACCTGTGGAGTCCGGAACCATCGCCTGTTCTGGAAGGTGTTCATCCTGTGGACGTTGCAACATGGGCTCCATTCGGAAGACCCTGCTTGCCTTTCTAAAGGACAGTGGGTTGACCATGGATCAGATTGCCTGCACCATCGTGACGGGCAGTCAGATTGTGGAGGAGACCCGCCGCTTCATCGACTATGACTTCCAGGTCAGCGAAGTCTCCGCCCATGTGGCCGGCGCGAAACACTACTATCCGGATGTGAACGCCATCATCGACTGTGGCGGTCAGGACAGCAAGTGCATGATCTACAACGAGAAGATGGGCATGTGGCTATCCATGATGTCTGGCGTCTGCGCGGCGGGGACGGGAAGCTATCTGGACAGCGTGGCGGCCAAGTTGGGCGTCCCCGTGGAGGAGATTTCCCAAAAGGTGAACTACAAGGCGGACTTGGAGTTCAGTTCGGTCTGCGCGGTGTTGTCGGCCACGTCCATCAACAAGTTCAAGAATCGGGTGCCGCTGGGGGATTTGCTGGCGGGCGCCTGCCGAGCCCAGGCCCGTACGATTCTCAACGGCGTGGGGCAGTTGCTGCTGCATCAGCCCGGCAACAAGATTCTCTTCCAGGGTGGCGTGGCTGCCAACGACGCGGTGGCCCATTATCTGCGGGAGATCACGGGCAGCGAAATCGTCATCCCCAAATACCACAAGGTGATGGGAGCCCTTGGGGCGGCGTGTCTGGCGCGGCAGTACATCCAGCTGAAACCCCGCTTGTCCCAAGAGAAGACCGCCTATGAGCCCACGCCGCAGAAGTCCCGCGTCATGCGCATCAACAGCACGAAGCGGGAAATGCTCGGCAAGGACAAGAGCAAACCCATGGTCTGGCGCAATCTCTTCTTCCCCGCCGAAATCCTAAATGCCTTCAGCACAAGGATTTTGACGTTGGAGACCTACGCCGCCCTCTTCGGCCGAAGCACCAAACGCGTCAAGGCCGCTTTGGACATTGCCGCCAGAAAGGGCTTTGACCAGCAGACGTGCTCCTTCCTCCGTATCCTTGAGGGACTTAAGCTGGAGAAGCCGGCCTTCGCCGTCTCCACCAGCCAGCCTTGCCAGCAGGGCGAACGCATCTTCGCCGACCTGGCCGCCGAATATGGCTTCGAGGAGAACTACTACTCCCTCCAAACCCCGCTCTCCGGCTCCGACATGGCCGTTGAGCAGATCGCCGAAGGCCTGGACAAGGCCATCCACAAGATGGAAAAGGCCTTTGGACGGAAACTGGACATGGGACGGCTGGAGGAGGCCTGCGACCTGTCCAACCAGGCGGCGGAATACACCAAGCGCTGCAATGAGCTGCGGTGGATGTCCCCCCCGCTGGTCAAAGGCTCTGAGGCCGTCTATAACTCGGTGATATTCAGTCAGTTATGGGGTACGAAAGAATTGGTGGACATTCAGAAGACCTACTATGAGGAGCTTTTGAAGAAAAAGGAATGGGCGGAGAAGCGCTACAAAGTGGAGGATACCCATCGGCTTCTGTGGCTCCATCTTCCCCCCTTCTACAATTCCAATTATCTGGACTTCATTGAAACCGCCTGCAACGCGCCCATCGTCTTCGAGGAGACGAACTTCGTGGGGTGGAGCCTGCTGAACCTGAAGGATCCGCTGCGGTCTCTGGCCCGCAAGATGCTTTCCTCCGGCTTCTTGGACCCGAAGCTGCGCGTCCAGTACGTCACGAAGATTGCCAAAATCGCAAAACTCACGGGTTGCGTGCTTTACACGCACGGCTTCGGTCGTTGCAGCATGGCGGACCGCCCCTTCACGAAATGGCTGCGGGAGAGTCTGGAGAAAATCGGGCTGCCGTTGCTCATTCTGGAGGGGGACTGCATGGACGCCTCCATCGACCCCTGCTCCACCATCACGAAGATATCGTCCTTTGTGGAGTCCCTCAACCTGAAGAAATACGGCAATCTGTTCGGTCGCCTGATCCCTCGCCCGAATCCCGCCTGATGACGGCTTGCCAACGGGACGAATGGGACATTTCAACCTAGATTATTATCCACAGAATACACAGAATAACCAGAAGCGTTCAGCCGCGTTCCGCGGCAGAACGCGGAATATTCTTTTCAAATGATATAAAAAACCGCGAACTGCCGCTTGCGGCAGTTCGCTTCTGTTTATTCTGTGTATTCAGTGGATAAAGAAGCGGGAACCGAGCGCATTTCAATAATTGAGGCGGTGGGCGCGTAACTGCTTGCGGGCCAAGAAGGAGAAGTTGCGGAACTGCAATGGTTTCCCCTGCCGTTCCGCCTCCAGATGGGCGGCGACGATGGCGGCGCGGGCATCATTGTCAAGGAAAGACAATCCTGTGCCGTCCAGCCACAGTCCATTTTCGTCGGAACAGGGGATGGCGTTTTTCCAGTGTCCGGCGGACGGTGCGCCGAGCCATTTGCCCAACCAGGTCCAGAGGATGCAGGAAAGGGCCAGCCGATTGAAGACCACCAGCCCCGTGGCATAGCGCATGATCAGACGGCGAGGCTCCTGGATGATGCGGTAAATCCATTCCATGCCACTCCGCTGCATCCACAAAGGGGCGCGCTTGACGTTGTGGGCGATGAAGTTGAACGTCCCCCCGACTCCCATGATGACGCCAGTTTTCAGCCGCCCGCGATTGCGCTGCGCCCACAGCTCCTGCTTGGGGTTGCCAAGGGCCACGAACAGGATGTCCGGATTGGCCGCATTGATTCGTTGGCAGATTTCCGTGTCCTGCTGTTCGGTCTCGGCGGTCTCCGCGATGGAAACCCGTGAACTGTCCATGCCGGCCACAATCAGCTTCGGATTCTCCCTTTTCAGGATAGCAATCGCCTCTTTTGTTACATCTTCCTTTCCCCCAAGTACATAGATGGATTTTCCCTGTTTTGCCGCCTGGGCGATGACGGCGGGGACCATATCCGCTCCCGTCACCCGCTCCTTCAGGGGGACCCCAAGGAAGTTGGCAAGGTAAAGCAGGGGCATTCCATCATCGGTCACCAGCGGGGCATGCCTCATGATGGACAGAAGGCGGGGATTTTTCGGCTGATGCCGCCATGTGAAGTGGGTGTTGACCATGAAATCCACATTAACGGTCACAAGAATCCAAGGGCCCTCCGTTCGGTTTTCCAAAAGGGAGAAGACGGCGTCGACCGCCTCTTCCATGGAGCCCCGAAACAGGGGCACGCCCAACAGGATGGCGTTGTCATTCAGGCTTTGCATGGGTCGGTATCAATTGAATCAGATTTTGCACATGGGACGTCCAGCTGAACTGGGCTGCCCGCCGAAGGCCGGCCTCCGTCAATTGGCGGCGCAGTGCGTCGTTCTGCAGAAGCTCCTTGAGGGCGGCGGCGATGTCATCGATGTCGGAGGGAGAGAACAGCCGCGCGGCGCCTTCTCCGATTTCCTTCAGGGAGGAAGTGTTGGCGGCGCCACAGGGGATGCCGTAGTGCATGGCCTCGATGAGGGAAAGCCCGAAGCCCTCGAAAAAGGAGGGGAAGACGTAGGCGTGGCAATGACGGTAGGCGGAAGCCATGTCCTCCGTCGCCACAAATCCCGTGAAGACAATGTGTTCCCGCTTTGGAGAGGCCTCCGCGTAGGCATGGACGACCTCCGCGCCGCTCCAGTCCGCCCCCGCGATGACCAGCGGATGCTGTCGGGTCAGGTCGTCCGGAAGCTGTTCGAAGGCCTTGATCAGGTTCAGATGGTTCTTGCCGGGGTGCTCAATGCGCGAGACATAGAGGAGATAGTGCTTATCGGCCAGGCCATGGCGTTCGGGCCAATGGGTGTCCGTGTCCGGCGTCAGTGTCAACCCATTGTAGCACACGGCAATACGACTTTCGGGCACCTTCCAGAAGGCCATCAGGTCCGCTTTGGTGGACTGGCTGATGGCCACCACTTGGCTGGCGCAGCGGATGAAGCGGGGCAAAAGCTGGTTCAGGTAGAAAGTCCGCAATCGGTCGTACTTCTGCGGCACATGGCATTGGGCCAGGTCATGAATCACCGCGATGGTGAACAGAGGATAGCGGCAGAACGCACGGCGGTTTGCCGCCAACAACAGGCAGGCGTCCCAGCTGTCCCGCCGAATCCGAAACGGCAGGACAAGGGAGTGGTATAGCATGGAAAGGGCCGGGCGGCGGGTGCAGTCTGGCAACGCAAGTGTCTTATAGCCAGGGAAATAGGATTCTGCATCCGGCTCCACGAGCAGCGTCAGGTCGTGGCCTTGGGCGGTCAATTCCTTCAGCACCTCACGGATGTAGACGGATATGCCAGATTTCCCTTGATCGTATGGAACACATGACACAAGTAGCTTCATGAAAACCACTTAACCCTATCATGACGGCAGCGCAGCCGGAGCGACGCTGCTAGACTGGATTTGGATAATAGTCTCCGCGGCAACGCTTTAGGTAATTCAAGGCGAAGACCTGGCCCGTCATTTCCAGTTTGTCGCGATAGACGGGGTCATGCCAGCCTTCGATGTCAATGGAGCCTTTGAAGCCGAAGCGGCGCAGTTCGGAGATGATCTGGACCCAGTCATTGTCGCCGTAGCCGGGGTGACGGTGGAAGACGGTGGCCTCTGGGCCGTTGAAGCCGTATTTGGCGATGACATCCCGACGGACATTGGCGTCCTTGCCATGGAGATGGAAAATGCGTTTGTGCCACTGCTGAAGCTGGGGCATGGGGTCGATGAGCTGCACCATCTGGTGGGTGGGCTCCCACTCCAGTCCGATGTTCGGCAGGGGAATCGCCTCGAACATCAGCTCCCATGCCTTCGGATTGAAGGCGATGTTCCAGGAGCCGTGGTTCCAGTCGCCGCCCATGGGGCAGTTCTCAAAGGCGATGCGCACGTTCTTCTCGCCGGCCTTTTCGCAGATGGGCGTCCAGACCTCCTTGAATTTTGCAATGGACTCTGGGACAGGAACATCGGGCACGCGGCCCGCAAAGCCCGCCACCACATCGGTCTTGAAAAGGGCCGCGCAGTCCACCAGCCGCCCCAAGAAGGCCCGCAGCTTCTCCGCCTTCGGCGTGTCCACCAGCGGATTGCCATAGGCCTCGATGGCGCCGATGCGGATGTCGTTCTCCTCCAGAAGGGGCATGATTTTGGCGGCGATCTCCTCCGGATCCATCATGTCCTCCTTGTCATGGCCAAAGGTCAGGGCAAAGCTCTCGAATCCATAGGGAATGATCTGCTTGAGATAGTCGGCGATGTGGTCGTTGACCTGCACCATGGTGCCAATGCGGATGTCTTTCATGTCTTCTACCATCAGTTATAATCAATTAGGAATTAGGAATTAGGAATTAGGAATTTGAAATTAAAAAATTAGAAATTTGAAATTAAGAATTAGAAATTGGAAGAGAATGCGTTGTGACTATGCGTTGGCGTCGTAGGGGAGGCCTTTGAGACGGCGGGCCTTGGCCGCCTCCACCGCCGTTTCGTCGTTGATGTTCGTGAAGAGCATGTCGTCTCGGGCGCCTTCGGCCTTCAGCCGGTTCAGAATGTCCAGCGCGGCTTGTTTGGTCTCCACCACGTGGGTTGTGCACTGCGGAACGTCGGGGGAGATGGCGTTGAAGACCGCATAGAATCCTGTGCGCGTGAAGAGGGGAATCACCCAGCCGGGGCAGTGATAGCAGTACTTTGGGCAGACTCCCGCGTCGTTGTTGACGGCCTTCGAGAGGCTTGGGCAGTTTTTCATGACACCCCAATAGCAGCCGTCCTCCAGATGCCCCTCCGAATCGCAGTTCTCCTCGATGCGGATGTGCTCCCAATATTCGTACATGCCGCGGAGGCCCTTTTCCCAGAAGTCCTTCAGGCAGTGCAAGTTCTGATGTCGGCTGATCTCTTTGTAGAAATCGTCGAGGGCTCCCTTGGTGTCAAGGAACTTGAAGACCTCGTTGTAGAAACGGACAAAATGGTCGCTGGGTATCATAGGTGGTTAATGGAGGATTTTCAGGTCGATGAGTTTCTGTTTGAGCTGCTCCATTTCCGCGTCCGTCAGGTTGCGGTAGGGGCGGCGGCGCAGGCGGGTTCCGAAGCCAAACAGCTCCAGTGTGCCTTTGATGCCGGCGTCGAAATTGCCCGGCAGAGAGCAAATGTAGTCGAAATAGGGCATGTCATAGTCGCGGATGGCCGCCCGCATGCCGTCCATATCCAGCTTCTGGCAGGCTTTATAGAAGTTCCATGTGATGTCTGGCCGGAACAACCCAAAGGTGGAGAGGAAGCCGACGGCGCCATAGGGCAGGATGTTGAGGAAATTCATCTTCTGGCCACCGGCGAAGACGGCGACTTCTTCGCCGAACTTCAGGGTCATGCGGCGGGCGACGGGGCCGCAGTTGTCGTCTTTGATGGCGAGGACACGGTCGGGCAGCCGCTTCATGACATTTTCGATGACACCGATGCATTTCTCTGGCGTGGAGACACTTGGGTCAATGAGCATCAGGGGCATGATTTCGCCGCAGGCCACATAGAAATCCGTCAGGGTCTCGCTGGTGACGGAGTCCGCCCAGTTTGATGCCCATGGCAGGAAGAGGTCCGCGCCGATTTCCTTCGCGTATTTGGCCATGGCCACCGCACGCTTGGTGGTGAAGTTCATTTCGGTGACGCAGACGGGAACCCGATGGCGCGTGTAGTCCACGCAGAATTTTGCCAGCTGCGCCATCTCGTTGTCGGTCAGCACATTGTAATGACTGTTGCCCGGCGTCAGGAAGATGATGCCAAAGTGGTTTTCGATCTGGAAGTCGATCATTTTGGCGATGGCGTCGTAGTCGATCTCCTCATCGGCACGGAAAGGCGTGGGGATGGAGCACAGGGGCCCTGTGAGGGCTTTGCGGATGCGGGCTTTGAGCTCATTCATGGGTTGAACTTCCTAAGTATTTATGTTGCAATTACTTACATTAATCGGTGGGAGCCTGCAGAACACACGGAAAAATCCAAAGGACATTGACGTCAGCCTCCCTTTTGGGCAAGGGGGCGAAAAGTTTTTGACCTCTCTTTTCTGTTTATTCTGTGCATTTTGTGGATGCCAATGGGTTCCGAATAGGTCATCGTTTCCCCTTATTCCGTGCAGGGGGCGCCGGCGTGGCGCTTTGCCTTGCGCGCCTCGATTTCGTCCGCAAACTCCAGATTGGAGAAGAGGACGTTTTCGGGGTTGCCGTCGTCCCGCAGGCGCTGCAGAATCTCCTCCGCCTTCGCCTTGTCTTCTGTCGCGAAGATGTGGCAGACGGGTTCGGTCAGGGAGACGACGTTGTAGACGCCGTAGAATCCCGCCCGTGTGAAGACGCGCAGCACCCAGCCCTGACAGTGGTTGCAGTATTTCTTGCAGGACGTGGCGTCGTTGTTCATGATTTTGGAGAGGCTGGGGCAAATCTGCATGTGGAAATGGTAGACGCCATCGCGGACCTCGTGCTCCAGAATGCAGTTCTCCTCCACGCGGATGTGGTCCCAATAGTCGAACATGCCAGCCAAGCCCTTCTCCCAGAAGATCTTGAGACAATGATCCTCCTGCCCTTGGCTGATACGCTCGTAATAGGCGTCCAACTCGTTGCGCTCATCCAGAAACTTGAACACTTCGTTGTAGAAACGGACAAAATGGTCACTGGGGATCATGACAGTTCCTCTATATAATTAGGAATTAGGAATTGGAAATTAGGAATTGGAAATTAGGAATTGGGAGATAGGACGGTGGACGGTCGTTTGGCGGATTACTCCTCCACGAAGGGCAGGCCTGCATGGCGGCGGGCCTTGGCCTTTTCGATCTTGTCCGCGAACTCAAGATTCGTGAACAGCATGTCCTGCGGGACGCCTTCGTCCTTCAGCTTCTGCAGGATGGCCTCCGCCTTCGCCTTGTCCTCCACCACGTATTTTCCACATTCGGGAATGTCGGGGGACATGGCGTTGTAGACGCAGTAGAATCCTGTGCGTGTGAACAGCGGCAGCACCCAGCCTTGGCAGTGCAGGCAGTACTTCTTGCAGGGCGTGGCGTCGTTGTCAAGGACTTTGGTCAGGCTGGGGCAGACCCGCATGTGAGTCCAGAACATGTCGTCTTCCAAAAACAGGTCAAAGATGCAGTTCTCTTCGACGCGGATATGGTCCCAATATTCGTACATGCCACGGAAACCCTTCTCCCAGAAGGTCTTAAGGCAATGCAGATTCTGATGGCGGCTGATTTCCTCATAATAGGCCTTCAGCTGCCCCCTTTCGTCAAGGAACTTGAAGACTTCATTATAGAAGCGGACAAAATGGTCACTGGGTATCATATCATTTCCCTTATTAATTTGGAATCAGCAATTAGCAATAAAGGAGTGACAACTTCCAACCCCTAATTCCCAACTCCTCACTAAACGGTTGTCTCCTTGTAAGGCAGACCTTGATGGCGGCGTGCCTTGGCCGCCTCAATCACGTCCGCCTGATCCAGGTTGGTGACAATCAAGTCGGGGGACACGCCATCCGCAAGTAGTTTGCGATGAAGGGCTTCTGCTGTTTCCTTGTCCTCTGTCGCATATTCGTAGCACTCCGGAACCATCTCGTCCACAAGGTTGTAGACGTAGTAATAGCCGGCCTTTGTGTACAGCGGCATGCCCCAGCCGGGGCAGTGGCGACAGTATTTGTGGCAGGGGCCCGCGTCGTTGTCGATGATTTTCGAGAGGCTTGGACATTTGATCATGTGCCACATGTAGGCCTTCCCGTTCATGACCATATCGATGTCGGCGACGCAGTTCTCCTCCTTGATGATGCGCTGCGCGTATTCGAACATGCCCTGGAGGCCCTTGTTCCAATAGAGGTCCATGCAGTGGCGCTCCTGATGGCGGCTGATCTCCACGTAGTAGTCGGCGAGGGCGTTTCTCTCGTCAAGGAACTTGAAGACCTCGTTGTAGAAGCGGACGAAATGATCGCTGGGTATCATGGGCTAGTTGACCTTCTTGAAAATCTGGATGCAGTGGCCTTCTCCAAGATGCTCCACGGAGCTGACCCATGGGGTGCCTTCACACATGCCTGCGTTCACTTCGGAGGTCTGCAGGCAGATTTTGTCGGAGATCTTGACGCCCAGCTTCTTAAGATGCTTGATGGCAGGGCAGTCGAGGACCTCGAAGCGGACCTCGTCTGGCGTGACGCTCATGTTGAAGCTGGCGCCTTCGCGGTAGAAGAACCAGTTCAGATGCTCGATGAGCTCGGCGGCGCTGCCTTTGGCGAGGCGTTCGCGGATGGATTTGTAGACATCATGACCTGTCTTGCGCAGGATGCTCTTCAGGGCGTCTTCCCCGTAGTGTTCCAATAGATAGTCGATGGTGAGGTTCGTCGTGCCGTGAAAATCGCGGTGCAGTTCATTGTCTTCCTGATAGCGCATAAAAATGACTCCAGATTGTGGGTTATGAGTGGAATTTGGTTGTCTGACAATCACAGGCCCTATATATAAATAAGGTATAGCGGAAACGCCGCATTGCAACCTGCGAGGGTGGAAATTGCGGCGTAAGGCTTCAGTCGTTGAAGAAGCCGTTGAGGGAGACCGGCTTGCTCAGGAAGCCGTCGGCGAGAATGGCGCCCAGTTGCGAGGTGCAGCGGAAGCGCAGACGCGTTGTCACCATGTCGGGAGTGGCGAAGACGATTGCGTGTTTGGTCAGGTTACGGGTCTTGCCGTCCTGTCCGCCGACGAGGAGCCAGCGGTCGTTCTGCCATGCCTCGATGGAGAGCATGTAGGGGTCTCGAGAGGTGAAGCGCTCAATGGCGAGCCAGTCGATGTCCCCCAGACGGGTGGGCTTCGGCAGTTCCAGATTGAGGATCTTGTCGACGCCGCCCATGATGTGGATGCCCTTTCCGCGGCCATCGCTATATTCGAAAGTCTCCGCTTCGCCTTCGGCGGCGGTCCATGTCCCCACGTTCATCTTGAGAGTGGTGAATGGGGCGGGCTGCAAGCTGTCGTATATGCCGCTTTGCCTGATGATGGGCTTGGGAGCCTCTTCTTTGTAAAGCCATGAATAGGGGACTTTTGTGATGCGGGAATTGGACAGGCCTTGGCAGCAGTAGGCCAAAAGCACCGAATCCTCCAGTGGCTGGACGGCGATGTAGCAGTACCATCCGGCGGGATTGCCCTCCAGAACCTTGAAGTTCTCCCATGTCTGGCCGTCATCCTTCGAGATGGCGGTGGTCAGCGGGACGCGGACATTGCGGAGGCCGGGGCACTCTTCATTGATTGTCGTATGGTCGTTCCAGACGGCGAGAAGGTCGCCTGTCGCCAGCCGTTTGATGGAGGCGGGGGACTCGGGGGCGACAAGGGGGGACAGTTGGGGCTCCGTCCACGTCTCCCCTTCATCGGAGGAATAGCAGAAGAGCTGGCTTCCCGCATTGGAGCGGATGAACATGAGCAGACGGCCATCCTTAAGTTCCACGATTCCAGGCTCTTGGGCGGAGACGCGCTGGCCGTCTGGCCGATAGGCCTTGAAGGGGCGCTTGTTCAAGTGCCATGTCTCGCCATTGTCGTCGGAGATGGTGCAGAGAATTTCTCCCTGCCAGTCCATCTTCTCCCAATCATTCTCGCCGTTGGGGGCGGGAGTGTGGCGGGCCACGGGCAGGAGGATGCGGCCGCTGCGGAGCTGGACGGCGCGGTCGTTGTTCAGCACATAGTAGCTGACGGGTTCTTCGATGCAGACCTTGCCTTCGCTCCAGGTCTCGCCTTCGTCAGTGGAGATATGCATGACGGGGCGGCAGTCGCTCATGCTGTTCTTGCGGTTGTGGAACAGCATGATGCGGCCGTCCTTCAGCCGTAACAGACTGGCCTCCATGATGTTGAGGCCGCCGTCATTCTTGACCATCATGCGGTCCTCCGTCGTCCATGTCTCCCCTTGGTCGGAGGAATAGCGGGCCACCAGGTCCGCCGCGCTGTCGTCGCCGCCATGCTTTCCATAGAAGCGAGTGTATATGAAGAGGATACGGCCATCTTTCAGCGGCAGGAAGCCGCTTTCGCTGTTGCGGGGGTTGCCGGGGCCGGCCTTCAGCTCAAGGCAGCGGCGCGGCACGTCGGCGGTGCCTTCGGCGGCAATGGCACCGCCCGTGGCAAGAAGCAAGGTGACAGCAGAGGCTTTCACAATGTCAAGTTTCATTTCTATAACATCCTTTATATCAATGACTTACAACTATTTGAATCAATCCCACATGTTTTTGAAGAAGCCGGGCAGGATGAGTCCTGTCTGACGGCGGTCGCCCACAATGGCGCCTTTGGAGCCCGTGCACGTGAAGCGCAGCCGGCTGACGGTCATGTCCGGATCCGTAAACTTCTGGACATATTTGATTTTGACATCGGCATCTCCGCCTTGGCTGGCGACCTTGACCCATTTGTCGCCCTGCAGCGCCTCGATGGTCATCACATACGGCGGCGCGCTGGCGAAGCGCTCGATGCCCAGCCACTCCAGGTCCTTCAGCTTCATGGGAGCCGCCAGTTCCAGTTCGACGGACTTGTTCTCGCCGCCCATGACATGGACTCCCGTCCCGCGTTCGTATTTGAAGACCTCCGCATGGCCTTCGGCGGCGGTCCAGACGCCGACCTTCGTCTCCAGCCGCGTGAAGGGACCCTCCTTGCAGCCGTCAAAGATGCCCTCCACCATGCGGATGGTCTTGTCCGCCGCCTCCGTGTAGAGCCATTTGATGGGGACTTTGGTGATGCGGGTACGATCCAAGCCGTCGCAGCAATAGCCCAACAGGACGGCGTCGTCCACCACTTCCGCCGCAATGTAGCAGTACCAGCCCTGTGTGCAGCTTTCCAGGTTCTTCACGTACTGCCACGTGGTTCCTTCGTCCTTCGAGATGGCCACGGTCAGCGGCACGCGGTCACGGACTTCCGACGGCACGCCGTCGCGGTTGTTCCAGATGCCCACGATGTCGCCGTTGGGCAGCCGTTCCATGGTGGCGGGGGAGACGGGGGAGCAGAGGGGCGACTGGACGGGAATGGTCCATGTGTCGCCGCCGTCAAAGGAATAGGTGTAGCGCTGATAGCCGCCGCTGGCGCGGATGAACATGAGGACGCGGCCGTCCTTCAGCTCAATGACGCCCGGCTCCTGAGCGACAAGGCGCTGCCCTGCTTCCGTATAGACTTTGAACTTGGAGGTGCTGATGGACCATGTGAGGCCATTGTCGTCCGAATAGACGCAGAGGATGGTGCCCATGCCGTCGAAGTCCTTGTCGTTGAGGAAGGAATGGCGCGCCAGCGGCAGGATGATGCGGCCTTTGCGGGGGCCGTTCTTCAGCTGGATGGCGCGGTCGTTGTTCAGCACATAGTAGCCGACGGGCTCCTTGAGACAATAGACGGCCTCGCTCCAGGTCTCCCCCTCGTCGTCGGAGAAGCGCACGACGGGAAGGCAGTCGAAGTCGCTGTTCTTCAGCAGGTAGAACATGGCGATGCGGCCGTTGTCCAGCCGCATGAGGGAGACGGACATGACGTTCATGGCGCCGTTGTTCTTGACAACGATGCGGTCCTCTTTCGTCCAGGTCTCGCCGCGGTCGGAGGACCAGCGGGCGGCCAGCTCGGCGGCGGAGTTGTCCCCGCCGTCCTTTCCATTGAAGCGCGTGTACACGAAAAGGATGCGGCCATCCTTCAGCTGGACGAAGTCCCCTTCGCTGTTGCGCGGGTTGCCCGGCCCCGGAGGCAGTTCGAGACGGCGGCGTGGCACGGCGTCGGCGGCGGTGGCAGAGGCGAGTAGCAGGCTGAATGTGGAGCAGAGAACGAGTGAGAGTGTTTTTTTCATGAGTCAGATGAGGGGGGTGAGGTGAATTAGGAATTAGGAATTAGAAATTGAAATTAGGAGTTTGGAGTTAGGAGTTTGGAGTTAGGAGTTTGGAGTTAGGAGTTTGGAGTTAGGAGTTTGGAGTTAGGAATTGGGTTGCCTTCTAGTACCATGTAACATTTCTAAATTCGCATCTGCAGCAGCAAGCAGGCATCTGCGGCATGAGTGTCAAATCACGGGCGAAAGCCCACTCATTTCCACTCGTGCCGTATCTGCTCTGTTTCCTGCACGCATCTACGAACTTTTAAATGTTACATGGTACTAGTAAGATCAGGAACGGTTCCGTATCAATTTAGCCTGGAAACGTAAAACATCGGTTCCATTGTGATTGGTCAGGAAAGAGAATGTATTCCCGGAGAGGATGAAAGGCTGTCCCGTCTTGTCATCCGACACGATGGCATTGTAGAGATTTCCCCACGGTTTTCCATTTTGATATACGATTTCTGGCTGACTCCAATGGAGCAGATCTTTCGAGGTGGAGATCTGGACCACGCGTCCTTTTTCATCCACACCCGGAATCTTCTTATTATTAATGGCTATGATCAGCTTGGATGTCATGAAATACATTTTCTCCGTTTCACTGTAAACCACGCGTGGATGCCAGGCGTCTGCCAAAATCATGGATTCCTTGCCCAAGATTCCCGATTCGCAGAAACTGCCGTTATAGTATTTGACGAAATCCCCCATTAGACCGTCGGTCCGTTTGCGGCATCGGGCCGCATAGACATCGCATCGCTGCCAGGCCTTGGAGATGCAGGTTTCATGCAGGGCCAGCGTCAAAATATTGTAGAAGATATAAATATAATCATCATCTGGCGGAATGAAAATACTGAAATCGCCGCTGCCAAGACGGACCAGTCCAGAGGCATCCTGACCGATGGCATTGCCCGCGCCTGGATTGTAAAGATTGGTGAATGGAGCCTCATTGCCAGTCAGGACCCAGCGGTCAAACGTCCAGTTCCGACCTTCATCATCGGAATGCATCAGCCCGACGTGTCTGAAATCGGAATCGAATTTCGGGGTTTCGCACAGTCCGAAAGCATCATACGCGGTGCCTTTTCCGTTCCATCCCGTTTCGTTGTGGAACCAGCAGAAAAAACGGTGTGTATTCGGACAGATATACAGTCCGAACGGCCAAACGCTGCCGCGGGGTTGGATTCCTTCCGGATAACGAATCCCGTTGAAAGCGTATTCGCAATGGCCGACACAGAAATTGGTCTGGATGTCCCAACGCTTGACCATGTCGTCCAGACAACTCCCGGAAAACACTGCGATACTGCCCATGTGGGAATGTCCGCTCATTGCCCACAAGGTGCCGTCGGCATCGCGATACATCGGCGTGGTGCCGTCCTGGAACACGTTGTATTTCTGCATGAAAGGCGATTCTTTTCCCTTTCCTATTTTCAATGAATACTTCTTGAAAAATTGGGGCTTCATCTGACTGCCTCCTTTTCTTTCCAGTTGTCACAGGCGTATCGAGATAATGATGATGTAACTATTCAGAACCTCGCACCAATGTGAGGCGCTTAACTCAACAGTCACGAAATCACCCTTGACTTGTGACTTTTCATATACTATAATACCCCCCCGAAAATTCAAGCTGGCATGTGCTATTTTTCTGAAAAAGTTGCAAGACTTACTCCTCAGACTTACTGCAGGACGATTTTGCTGTTGCCCGCAAATGCGGCGGTAAGGGCGTCGAACACGCTGATGCCATGCTTCGTGCCGGTGCTCAGGTACGACATGACGTCCAGATAGTCCTGGGCACCTTCTTCCGTGCGGAAGCAGCCGGACACCTTGGTCTTGGTCCTCACATTGCGGACGTCACGCTCCGCCTGATTGTTGTCGAACGGCACAGGGAAGTTGTGCAGGAACATGCATATCGGCTCCTTGAGGGACTTGAGGCGCTCGATAAGGGAACGGACCTTGCCTTTTTTCTTCCTGCCCCTCTTCTGGTCGGGAGGGGCAGGCGGGTCGGGGCAGGCAGTCTCGGCCTCCACTATGATGTCGTCATATTCCCTGGAGAACTTCGTGTCATGGCGGCGGCTTATCTCCGTCCCCTTCCTGTCCATTGTCCTTTCCTTCGCCTTCTTCATGTCCAGGAGAAGTGACTTGAAGCGCGTCACCCAGGCATGCTTTTCGCAGAACTCCTTCACCCAGGTCAGTTCCCTGAAGAGGTGCGCACAGCAGACCGCATGTCTGGCGTTTCTGTATTTCCAGTATGGCTTCCAGCAGTCGTGCACGGCGATTCCATGAAACAGGTGAATACACTGCCTTTCTCGCGGCACTCAGCAAGATGCGGGCAGCAAAGGCATTTGGACGGAAGGTGCTGCCGGACTTCGTCAGGCTCGTGCGGCACGGCCATGTGCGCACCAGGATGTCCCTCCTGCCCGCCGGGCTTCCGTTCGCTCTTCTTTCTCAGGCTTTTCGGCTTCGGCTTGTCAAGTCCGTCCTTCGACGGCGGCTGCGAGCTGTTCCGCGAGTTCCGTCCAAGCTTGCTCTGGAGTTCGCGTATGGTCTCCTCTAGTACATTGTAACATTTAAATTTTCGGATATATTGAGAGGAGCTTCACCCTTGCGTCTTCACAAGTGAAGTGCCATTTCACGGGCCGTGGATTTGAATTGTGCCTCTCCTGCCACGCCCCCACCACCTTTTTCATGGTCTCCAGGTCTGGAATCCTCCGGTTCAGGCATTGCGACTTCAAGACGCTCAGGCCTATTTCCGCCACGTCAAGCCAGCTTCCGTGCTTGGGCGTATAGTGTATTTCCATGCGGCTTGCCAGGGAGCGCGCCTTCTCGGGGGAAAGCATTGGTATAGTGAAGACAGCGCATGGGTGTTGAGATTGTCCATGACAAACACGACCTTTGCGGCGTTTGGATATCTGTCCTCAAGCAGCGCCCTTATGAACTCCGCCCATTCCCTGCATCCGCGCCTTTCGCCCACGGACACCTCGCATCTCCCCGTGAGCGGCTCAATGCCGAGGAATATCTCCGCGACGCCATGGCGTATGTACTCGTCATCCTGCCTTGCGATGTCGCCGGGCCTTGCGGGAAGGACGGTGCGCACGTCCTCCAGCAGCTGCTTGCACGACTCGTCGACGCAGAGCACGGGAATGTCCGGATTGTACGGCATCCTGTAGACGTCGAGCACGTCCTCCATGGCGGCTACAAACTGGGCGTTTTCGCATGGCGGGATTTTCCAGTAGGCGGTGCGGTGAGGCTGAAATTCGTTTTTTTTAGAATGCGCTGGACTGTCATCGCGGATATCGAGTCCACGATTTCAAGCTCCACGAGCCTGTCCGCAAGAAGTCTGACCGTCCATCGGCAGTGTCCGGCGGGCGCGGCCGTGCAGGCCGTGGCTATCACCTTTGCCTGTATGTCCCCGTCGAACTTGAAGTTGCGGGGGATTCCCTTCTCCTTTTCAAGCCCCAGGGCCGCGTCAAGTCCGTCTTCGCACATGCGCCGCTTCAGGTGTTCTATGGTCCTTGTCGCCACTCCGAGGACCTCCGCGATTTCGCCCGCGGTTTTCCTTGGCTTCCCCGCCGAGGCGTCGCTGAGAAGCAGAGCGCGGGCATTCATGTAGGTCTTTGCGTTGCAGCGCGTGGGACTTGACGTGATTTCCTCAAGTCTGGAGATCTCCTCCTCTGTCAGTTTGATTGTGTAGCGGATGGCCATGCCTGATTCCTTTGTGTGTCGGTTAATGATGGGGACAGAATTCCCATAATAATATACAACACATTCTGGAGAATAGAAGCCATAAATACGAAAATTTAAATGTTACATGATACTAGAGCTTCTAGAGCTATCTAGACAAACGTTACGTTTAGTCCGTGAAGAAGCTTGGGATTATGACATAACTATTTGGATCGCAAATGATTACACCTTCGCACGAAGTGCAGGTGAAGCGGAGGCGGCTGATGGTCATGTTGGGGTCGCTGAAGTGGAGGGGATGTTTGACGCCCACGCGTGTGTTGCCGTCCTGTTCGGCGACTTTTGTCCACTTTTCATCGCTAAATGCCTCCACCATAAAGTGATATGGTGGCTTTGCGGTGAAGCGCTCCGCGCCCAGCCAGCTCAAGTCGCCCAAACGGGATGGCCTGTGCAACTCCAGTTCAGCTGTAACCTTTTCTCCTCCAAGAAGATGGATGCCCTTCCCGCGGGAGTAGAAAAGCACGTTGGCGCCAGAGGCCTCCGGAGCGGTCCAGACGCCGACCGAACTCTCCAGACGGGTAAAGGGGCCTTGGGACAGCGGCGTGAAGACGTCTTGGGTGGCGATGATCTTTTCGGCGGGACCTTCCGTGTAGAGCCAGGCGATGGGGACTTTGGTGATGCGGCTGTGGGCCAGGCCCTCGCAGCAGTAGGCCAGCAGGACGGAGTCGTCCACCACGTTGATGGCGATGTAGCAGTACCATCCGTTCAGGTTGGCCTCCAGGTTCTTGATGTGCTGCCATGTGGCGCCTTCGTCCTTCGAGATGGCCACGGTCAGCGGAATGCGGTCACGGATTCCGGCGGGCACGCCGTCGCGGTTGTTCCACACGCAGAGGATGTCGCCGTTGGGCAGCCGTTTCATGGTGGCGGGGGACTCTGGCGCATAGAGGGGAGAGCGTTGCGGAGGTGTCCAGGTCTCGCCGTCGTCGGAGGAATGGGAGAGGAGCTGGCAGCCCGCGTTGGAGCGGATGAACATGAGAATGCGGCCGTCCTTCAGCTCGATGACGCCTGGCTCCTGCCCCAAAACCCGCTTGCCCTGCTCGTCATAGATCTTGAATTCCTTGCCAAGGCCCCATGTGCGGCCTTCGTCGTCTGAATAGGCACACACCAACGTGCCGTTCCAGTCAAATCCAACTCGTTGGGTCGCAAGGGTATAGCGACAGAGAGACAGGAGGATGCGGCCTTTGTGCGGCCCTTTTTGCAGCTGGATGGCGCGGCAGTTGTTCAATTCATAGTAGCCCACTGGCTCCGTGAGACAGCAGATGGGGTCGCTCCAGGTCTCGCCTTCGTCGTCTGACCAACGCAGCGTGGGGCGGCAATCGTATTCGCTGTTCTTGAGCAGATAGAACAGCCCGATGCGGCCGCTGGCCGTGCGCAGCAGACTGACGGACATGACGTTCATGCCGCCGTCGTTCTTGACGACGATGCGGTCCTCCGTCGTCCATGTCTCGCCGCGGTCGGAGGACCAGCGGGCGGCCAGCTCAGCGGCGGAATGGTCCCCGCCGTCCTTCCCGTTGAAGCGCGTATAGATATAGAGGATGCGTCCGTCCTTCAGCTGGACGAAGTCCCCTTCGCTGTTGCGTGGGTTGCCCGGCCCCGGTGGCAATTCAAGACGGCGCCGTGGCACGGCGTCCGCCGCGGTGGCCGCCGCCATCAGTAGGCTGAATGTGGAGCAGAGTATGAAGGGAAGAGAACTTTTCATAAGAGAGAGGAGAAATTTGGAATATATTGATGTAACTATATGGGCTGCAAATAGATAAATAGTCCTTATGGAAATGGGGTCAGTCGTTGAAGAATCCATGGAGGGAGATGGGCTTCTCGTCATGGCGGTCAGCGACAACGGCGCCCAGCAGCGAGGTGCAGCGGAAGCGCAGTCTGTTTGTGGCCAGTTCCGGTTTGGTGAAGATGATTTGATGCTTTTTCAGGTTGACGGTGCTTTCGTCCTGCCCGCCCACAAGAATCCATTGTCCATCCTTAAATGCCTCAATGCAAAGCACATAGGGACTTCTAGACGTGAAGCGTTCGATGGCGAGCCAGTCGATGTCCCCCAATTTGGTGGTCTTCGGCAGTTCAAGTTCCATGGTCTTGTTGAGGCCGCCGAAGAGCCGGACGCCCTTGCCGCGGCCGTCATCGTATTCGAAGGCCTCCGCCTCCCCCGCCGCCGCGGTCCAGACGCCCACGGAACTCTCCAGGCGGGTGAAGGGGCCAGGCTGCAGGCTGCCATAAAGATCCACGGGCTTTTCGACGGGATGGACGGGCTCCTTCTGATAGAGCCATGAATAGGGGATTTTGGTGATGCGGCAGTTCTCAAGATCGGGTCCTCCGCAGCAGTAGCCGAGCAGCACCGCGTCCTCCAGCGGCTGGATGGCGATGTAGCTGTACCATCCGTTGGGATTGCCCTCCAGAACCTTGACGTTTTCCCATGTCTGGCCGTCGTCCTTTGAGATGGCGGTGCTCAGGGGAACCCGTCTCCATCGGAGGGTGGGGTAGAATTGGTCGATGAGGGTATGGTCGTTCCAGACGGCCAGCAGGTCGCCGTTGGGCAGCCGTTTGATGGAGGCGGGAGCCAGGGGGCCGATGAGAGCGGAACGTTGGGGCGGGGTCCAGCTTTCCCCTTCGTCGGAGGAATAGCAGATAAGCTGGCTGCCGGCGTTGGAACGGATGAACATCATGAGTCGTCCGTCTTTAAGTTCCACAATGCCAGGTTCTTGAGCATAAAACCGCTCATTGTCGGGCGGGAGGAAGGCCTTGAAGGGATGCTGACTGAGCCGCCAGGTTTCGCCGCCATCGTCCGACATGGCGCAGAGGATTTCTCCATGCATGTCTAACTCGTTGCTGTCCTTGGAGATGGGAGCATGGTGGGCCAGCGGCAGGAGGATGCGTCCGCTGCGAGTCTGGATGACGCGGTCGTTGTTGAGGACAAAATAGCTGACGGGGTCCGTGATGCAGTAGCGCCAGTCGCTCCAAGTCTCCCCCTCGTCGGTGGAAATGCGCATGACAGGACGGCAGTTGGTCTCGCTTTCCTTGCGGTTGTAGAAAAGGGCGATGCGACCATCCTGCAGTCGGAGCAGACTGGCTTCCATGATGTTCAGACCCGCGTCGTTTTTGGCGATGCAGCGGTCCTGTTGCGTCCAGGTCTCCCCATTGTCGTTGGAGTAGCGGGCCACGATGTTCGCCGCGCCCTCGTCTTCGGGGCTTGTTCCATAGAAACGTGTGTACATGAAGAGGATACGGCCGTCCTTCAGCGGAAGGAAACCGCATTCGCTGTTTCGCGGATTGTCAGGGCCTGCCTTCAGTTCAAGGAGACGGCGGGGCACGGCGTCCGCCGCTGTGGCCGCCGCCAAAAACAGACTGAATGTGGAGCAGAGAAGAAGGGGAAGTGAGCACTTCATAAGAGAGAATTAGCAATTAGCAGTTAGCAGTTATACTGGTTAACGAAATGAATTGCGATTATGCGTTGGGGAGGGATTTTGAATTATCGAAAGGACATTGCAGTTCGTGCGAAAGCTACATTGTCATAATGTAATGGTACTATTGAAATAGACAATTGACAAGCCTACATTTTGCGGAAGAATGATGTGCAAAGCCGTTATGTTGCTTATGTCCCATGTGAAGGCACGGCTTTGTCTGGTCTACCAGCTCCGACGTAACATCTTGTCTTTCTTTGGAGAAGGCATAAGGAGCATAATGAATGCCCTGTGGCTCTCCAAACGGCGCGTAGGCGTAAGTATCCTGCAGCGTGCCGTTTGCGGAGGTTTTCTGCATGACGTTCTTGTTGGCGTCGTGGAGGAAGTACGAGGTGCCGCTGGCGTCCTTCGTGGCGAGAATGACGTCCAGGCCGACGTCGAAGGGCTGCCAGGTGTGGCGCAGGGTGACGGCGTTGTCGTCGAGGGCGTCCAGCTCCTCCACGCACTTGAAGCCGTCGTAGACATATAAGGTCTTGGATGTCAGGGTGTTGTTGGAATAGACGCACTTCTCGACTCTTCTTCCCATGTAGTCGTATTTGAAGGTGAGGCGGTCGGTGCCCTTGAACGTCTCGACCATGCGGTTCTCGCCGTTCCACACCAGCGTCCAGCCGCTGGCCGAATCCACGAGGCGGTAGGTCATGCTGCCCCGTGGAAAATCCATGTTGGAGAGATGTGTGTTAGCTTTTATATGTAGGGATTTCCTATAATATGGCAATGTATAATTCAATAGCATTGTTAAGTCAGATACCACCGGCAGAGCCGGTGGCTTGATTAGCCCGCTCAAAGCGGATACTCAATAGCCCCTAAAGGGGCGCCGCCTAAAGGCGGCATTGGTCACCGCCCTCGCAAACATCAATTCCCTCATAGCCCATTCCACCTCTTTCTTATCCCAATTCACATGGCAAGTCGCCTCATCCATGACCAGCACCGTTGACATAATCTCCCCCTCTGCATGCCTGACCAATGGATAACCATCCGCATCAGCCGTAGCAACGCCCCTCGCAGCAGTGCCACTGCATTTGCTCTCGTCCTTCATTCTCCCGTTGTCTTCGGCCAAACCTGTTGTCCGCCATGGCAGCACCTCCAGCGGCATTTGGCCTTTCACGGCCAACGACCACAGGACATTGCCGCAAAAGTCAAACTTCAGGAGTCCCCCAGCAGAGCTGGGGGTTTACCTATTTTAATTATTTAGTTTTAGCGTTTTAAGTTATATTGACTCAACAATTCTGATGATAATCATTTCATAGTTTTTGAAATAATCCAAGTATTCTTGAGGGAACCATAGGTAAAAGGAGCATAGCAAAGATATATAGATAAATAATATTGTCACAACAACGGCTCCAGCCATTCTTACTGCACAAGGCATAAGACACATATACAATGCTGATGCAAACATCACAAAAAAAGGAAAAAACATGCAAATATGTTACACAAAAATATAATAAAAGGATACAAATAATAATTTTTACCTCAAAAATATATTTTGACTTATTATTGTAAATCATAAAAACCAGCATGATTCCTCTTATGAAAAGTAGCAAAAGCAACCATTTACTGTTATGCCATTTGGATTGCATGCCACATAAGCCATATTCTAAAAAATGCGAAGCTAACCATCCAACGTAAATGAGAATGGACATAAGACATTCTTGATGCCTTGTTACAAAATAGGCCAATAAGTTCAATGGCAAAATCCAAAACAACATCAAAAGTAGGATAAAACTAATAGCGATTAGAATGACTAAATTACCTTCAAATCCCATGCCATTACTTATAAAAGAACTAATTCGAAGAAAAGTACTCATCCATATAAAGTGAAAAAAAGCAATATCTATTCTTCCAAAAAGGGACATATTATCACTTGCATTTGACAATATATACTGTTTCATGACGATGTCACCATATAATTGTTTTTTTTATCCCTGGAGGAATACCCTTTTCCTTTTGAGGACAGCAACATTTTGATACAAATTTAAGGTCTGGAGCATTTCTTCTAACAATTTCACATAGATTACCCATTTTGAAATATTCATAACCAATTCGTATAGCTACTTGGTCTTCATATTCATCCCCATAATTATTGTATCGCAAAAGCCACGCAACAACAAACGCTTCAACAATTCCCTCAATTATTTTGTTCCCATTAAGTTGTGCAATACCAGCTCCAAATTCACCCATAAATTCATTAAACCCCGCCATCAACGCAACATATCCAAAATGGATATTCGATATGGCTTCATATTGAATACACATTCCACATAGCGTAACAGCTTCTTTGCATTTTTCATAAACGTTACCGTCTTCTTTTAACATTTGACGTAGATTATCTTTGAAATCCCATGGGGCACGTGTTTTGACTAAATAAATAAAATATAGAATACTGGTTAACAATGAATCATCATGATAAAAATCTAGAGAAATTGCTGGATTATAATTCCAAGCAAAACCTCTGTACAGCTTTTTAATATAAGGTAATTGCATAATAAATTCTCTATTTTTCAACATTGTGTTCTCAAGCCATTCGGTGACATCTTTTCCACAGTAATTTTTCAGTCCCAATGTATCAAACCTGTTTACCATGGAATTATCCACAATATTGTAAACGTTTAGCCCTCCCCATGTTCCAACAGGATCCATGGAAAGCCATCTTCCCAGATGCGGGCCATACTGCCTGAAATTGTAGCCCACCAGTCTAGGCATAACATCTTGCCTTTCGCTGGATAAGGCATAAGATGCATGATGAATGCCCTGTGACTCTCCAAATGGCGCGTAGGCGTAAGTCTCCTGCAGCGTGCCGTTTGCAGTGGTCTTCTGCATGACGTTCTTGTTGGCGTTGTGGAGGAAATAGGAGGTGCCGCTGGCATCTGAAGTCGACAATATCACGTCCAGGCCGACGTCGAAGGGCTGCCAGAAGTGTCTCATCACGATGGAGTTGTTGGAGAGAGCATCTAATTCTTCCACGCACTTGAAGCCATCGTAGACGTACAAGGTCTTGGATGTCAGGGTGTTGTTGGAATAGACGCACTTCTCGACGCGGCGGCCCATGTAGTCGTATTTGAAGGTGAGGCGGTCGGTGCCTTTGAACGTCTCCACCATGCGGTTCTCACCGTTCCACACCTGTGTCCAGCCGCTGGCCGAATCCACGGGGCGGTAGGTCATGGAGCCGTCCAGATCGTAGGCGAAATCCAGCTGCACATTGCTCTCCGTGGCGCTTGTGTATTGGTTCAGGCTGTTGGTGGTGTAGGTCCACGGCACGCCCGCCTCGCTGGCGCAGCCTCTGATGATGAGGCATGCTAAGTCAATCTCGTCACTTCTGGCTGTGGCGCGGTTCATTGAGGGCTCTTTGGGGAAGCTTACCGTGTTGTGCAAAAGACAATGTCATATATTACAGCAGGTTTTGACGTTTGTCAAATGGCTCTGCGAATATCTTGTTTGATTTCAGTTTGTTACGTTTATTGTTCAAGTTGTAGGTGGTGGGCTTTGCAGGATGGGTGACGAGTAGATTGCCAAGACGGCGAGGCTCTTCAAGAGCGGCATTTCCCTTTGGCCTGCCTTTGCTTCAGCTTATAATTTATGTATAATATATCAATATATTTATAGCTAATATAATTTTGCAATCTATTGCATTATTACTACAAATATCCCAATAACCTATTTAGCTTATAGCCATATCGTTCCATATTGGAAATGAATAAAGGATATATGATATTCAATTTTTTAATTGCTGAACATATAGAATCCATTTCATCATATTTGCCAAATACATCACCGCATTCTAATTTCAGGATTGAAACCGTAGCGATAATATACACAGTCCATCTTTTATCATTGAGTTCATTGGGAAAGCAGTACATCATCGAAGCAAGTATTTCTTCCATGCATCCATGGAAATAGTGGTTGCCTGAGCCAGTTTTTAAGAAGATTTCAACATCTTCATAGCTAACATGATATATGTCAACCCCAGCTTCTTTTACCAATAATTGACAAAATTCATCATAACTGCTCACATTAAAATGGCACATAAATTGGTTAAAAAGAATAGAGTGATTGAGCTCCTTTCTAGCTGTATATAACGTTAATTCTATTAATTTATCTATAGACTCATTTGAGAATTTACGATTTTTAATATAGTCTTTTGAAATATTCATAAAAACATATATAATATAAATCAAATAATGATTATAATCATAGATTAATGGGTTTAGTGCATATTTATTCATATGCAATTCAAGCATTGTCTCCTGTTTAGCTAAAAAACTGTTGATTTCTTGTGTGTTGATGATGTCCCATAATTGATATATATCAAGTTTATAAGAATCAAACAGTATTTTTTTTATCTTTTCTGAAATATAAGCTTTATTGAATTTTACATTTTCATAAGTTAGGTGGTAAAAAAGATCACATAATAAGAAACAAAAATCATTAAAATCATATTGAGTACAATTCATGTTTGTTTCCCAATCTATTGGTAAGCCTTTAAAGCGCACGTAGCTAGTGCTGTAGATTTTAGGGCAAGTTGTTCTATATGTCCTTTCATTGCAATCTCCGTTCCTCTTATAACACTTCCTAACAAAAAATAATCACATTTCAGTCCTAAATATGTGGATCTTTCAGCAACTTCTATGGCAAGACAGGACACTCGATTTTGAGCCTCGATTTTTGATATACATGGCCAGGAACATCCTCTACAGTTCAATGATTTATAATGTGCATGAAGTGCTGTGCAACGTGCCACGCGTTTCATTATCTCATCTCGAGACATATGAAATGTTTTTATTAAATCATCATATAACAAATCAAGAGAAATACTAGGATTTGCTGAAACCGAATCAAGTGCGGGAACTTCCATGCCAAGAAAATCATGATGATTCACAGAATTATTAAAGCAAAATCCATAAAGATTATGACCTCCATTTTCTTCTATCGAATCTCGACATATCCATTTACTGAACTTACAAGTAAGGTATCTATGATTATAATATATCAATTCTGCTTTGTTATCAAAAACTTCAGACGAGAATCCCACATGGGCGGAATATGTGCCGAGGTTTTCTCCAAACGGCGCATAGGTGTAAGTTTCCTGCAGCGTGCCGTTTGCGGAGGTTTTCTGCATGACGTTCTTGTTGGCGTCGTGGAGGAAGTACGAGGTGTCGCTGGCGTCCGTCGTGGAGAGAATCACATCCAACCCGACGTCGAAGGGCTGCCAGATGTGGCGCAGGGTGACGGCGTCGTTGTCGAGGGCGTCCAGCTCCTCCACGCACTTGAAGCCGTCGTAGACGTATAACATCTTGGAGGTCAAGGTATTATTGGAATAGACGCATTTCTCGACGCGGCGGCCCATGTAGTCGTAGGTGAAGGTCAGGCGGTCGGTGCCCTTGTAGGTCTCGACCATGCGGTTCTCGCCGTTCCACACCTGCGTCCAGCCGCTGGCCGAATCCACGGGGCGGTAGGTCATGGAGCCGTCCAGGTCGTAGGAGAAATTGAGCTGCACATTGCTCTCCGTGGCGGATGTGTATTGGTTGAGGCTGTTGGTCGTGTAGGTCCACGGCACGCCCGCCTCGCTGGCGGCGACGCGGTTGCCGATGGGGTCGTAACTGTATGAGTAGGAATAGGTTGCATCCATGTTGGATGAGGCGCCGACCAGCTCGCTGCGGTCGTTGTAGCTGTAGGAGATGACATCCGCCGTCGTGTATGCGCTGCCGGAGCGGGACATGGAGCTGCGCCGCCCGATGGCGTCGTTGACGTAGCCGTAGGCGGAGACGGTCCCGTTCTGCACCTGCGTGACGAGGTCGCGGTGCGGCTCGTAGCTCCATGTGGTGGTGACGCCGTTGGGCCGCGTCATCTGCGCCACGAGGTCGCTGTTTGCAAGACGTGTGTAAGCGAAACTTCCTGAGGGCGTTGTGATCTGACTCATGCGGCCATATGCGTCGTAGGCGTAGCTGTAATGGGACACGTTGTCGATGGCAAGTCCCTGTCTCCTCCCCTTGAGGCCCGTGGCCGTGTGGGTCCGCGTCAGCGTCTTTGAATACAGGCCCGTGATGGTCTCGGACACCTCGTCCATCGTGGCGTTGTATGTGAAGGTTCGTGTGCCAACTACATCCGTGACCTGATGAATTTTACCCAAACGGTTGTAGGCGTAGGCGATGTCAGGCGTGGAGTCGGAGTAGTCGATGGCCGCCAGCTCCCCATATATATTATAGGTATAGGAGGTGACCAGCTCGTTGTCCTGCGCGTCCGTCCGCGCCCACGTGCGGCTGGCCAGTTTGCCGTCCGCCGTGTAGCCGTAGGAGGGCCCATGTCCGTCCGCGTAGACCTTGGACACCAGCAGTCCCGTGCCCGCGTCGTAGTTCCATGTCGTCGTGTCGCCCTGCGGGGCGGGGTCCGGCCATGACGAGCCGCTCCAGCCGCTGCCCGTGCGGAAGGTGGTCATCGTGACCTTCTGGCCGTATGCGTCATAGCCGTACTCGACGGGGTACTCCGTGTCGCCCCAGACGCGGGTCTGCTGTCCCCTTGCGTTGTAGGCGTAATAGGCGGTTTTGCTCAGCGCGTTCCGCCTCCACGCCACCCGCCCCGCGCTGTCATAGCCGTATGAGGTCGTGTTGCCCGCCGCGTCCGTCTCGGCGGAGACCTGCCCCGCCGCGTTGTAGGTG
>JAEEGL012924225.1_pt1 | contig 48776 bp, 67 predicted proteins | sample 9134231 | NCBI WGS metagenome assembly JAEEGL01 (sample SAMN16246548, study PRJNA631951) | gut metagenome | biome: gut microbiome; feature: rumen; material: fiber-attached | host: Bos | place: Iran: Karaj | collected 2018-10 | reverse complement strand
GAACATCTGTTCGTTTTCTGCTTGTAGTATAGCAGAGCAGATGTTCAAAATTTTTATAACTGACCAGATTTTAGAACAGATGTTCACACCAGAAAGGAAGTATAACATATGAAAAAGTTATTGATTGCATTGATTATCCTTATCGCTGCCGGAGTAGTTATAGCAATCGCACTCCTGCATAATCGCTCGGATAAAGAATCATCTGGAGCAGAATCCTCTGTAATTATCACAACTTTAAGTGAAACTACTACAGAGGAATATTCAACTACCTGCACTACAGCTTCAACTATCACGGAGAATACACCAACTGATACACCAACTGAATCCGTAATACTTGAAACTACTGATGAAACTACCTCGGCGGCTGCTACAACGACAACTACTACAGTGACTGCGGAATCGTCGAAAACTACAGCATCTACTACGAAAACGACAACTACACAGACAAGCAAAACAACTGAAAAATACTCCGGTGGACTCAATGATGATGGTCGTGATCCTAACGAGATCGGAAAAGAAACCTGCCCGTATTGTCATGAGATCATCGGAGAAGAGGATAACCCGCTCATTGCACATGTCAAGTGTCCAGCTTGCGGAGGATGGGTCGAATGGGATTATGCAGGAGTTTTCATCTGTAGGTCATGTGGTGCTCGTGTATGGGCGGAGAGAGGCATTCTTGCACCTGATGATCCGATAGAAATCTATGACTATTACGGAATCGCTCCGGAGGACTATGAAGAATATAGCTATCTGGTAGATGGATTTGGTGGAGATTGAAAAAAAATAACCCGCAGCCTGTGATAAGACTGCGGGTTATTTTTTATTCAGAATTGACTATCATAGTACATAGCATCGAGAGCGGGATTTCCGGTCAGAGACTGCTTCAAGTAATGATCCAGCTTGTTCATAAAATCACGCCAATAAAGTTGAAATAATCATTTAAGTAATTGATTAAGCTCTGCGTAAACTTCATCACTTGTAACATATCCCGTCGTAGAAAGCTTACTGGCAAGCCAGTCATAATACCCTGTGCATACGCGATCCACTTCATTCATGGCCTCTGTGATATCAATTTCGCATTTCAATTTTTCAGTGATCTCATTTTGCTTTAGGCGCTTTTTGAAGTATGTAGGGTCAGTGATGAGGTCTTGTCTTTTGCCGTATGTGTAATCATAAATCAGTTTCTTGTCCGGAAACCTTTTCGATGATCCCATCTTATACATATCATGCAAATGCCCATATATCTCCGTTTTCCAATGGTTTACATCCCATGATGACGGAAATGCGATCAGCCGAATGAAATGGTCAATCGACTTTTCAATATTGTGCTGAATCTTCTCGATGACATCAGCCCTGCTGAATGCCATGCCTTGAATGTATCTTTTCATAAAATCACGCTCCTTCTTGAATTATAGCACAATTACTCCTGCTTGTCAACATTTTTCTCATAGTCATTGAACTCCGGCAGAACATTCTGATCAGACTCATCGTATTCGCATACAGCGCATCGGTGGATTCTGTGCGGAATAGATGCATCTATGATTTTCTGCGACACAAGACTGTCAATGCGGGATCTGACACCGCAGAATCTACCCGGCAGATCGTCGAGAGCCTGCTCCACATCTTTCACAGTCTTGAAGTCATCAATGGTCTTATTCTGGATGATCGTGAAGCCGTGGTGGTAGCTCCGTTTACTCCCTCTTCTCCAGATCATCACGCCCTCAGTAATGCAGCCAGGATCCGCATCCTTCGACCAGACAGCATCCTCATTCCTGATGCACAGCACTCGCATCATCTGATACTGCTTGATGGTCTTTCCTGTATAAATTCTTGCCATTGTAAAAAAACCTCCTTTTTGTATTTGAATCGCTCTTGATTCTGATTTCAGTATATCACATCTGACGCTCGGAATATTGAACACTCATTAGAAACCGCGGAACACGATCTGCTGATGTACTTTGTACTGCGCACCGGAGATCTCCTCTTCGACCCTCTCATCCACAGCTTCCTCGAATCGCTCATTGATATCTTCCTTGTACGCTTCACAGATCGAGCAGATAATCATCAGCGCGAGAACACCGAGGACTGCGGAGAGGCAGAGGATTTCAGCGAAGGACTGCTTATAGAAGCAGATGATCCCGATTGCAGACACTGCCAGCACCTTGATGAACACATTGTAGATTCTCTTTTTCATGATAAATAGTCTCCTTTCATTCTTTGAGAGCATCGAGGCTCTCTATTATATATAACGTGGGTATTCTTCCGAACAGTCACCATTTTCAGGTATGCTCCAAAATTGGTGCTGTTTCTATTGTTATTATAGCACCATTTTTGGAGCTTGTCAATATGTCAGAGCATAAAATTATAAGGATTATTAGCACTAAAATTGGTGCAATTTGCCGATTGATAAAAACATCCAATATATGCTATAATAGAATCAAACTGGAGGTGTGTTTGTATGTTTAGATATAAAATGGACATCATGCAGGAATTAGCTGACCGCGGATACAAATTTGTTCATGTCCGGCAGCTATTCGGATATTCCACTCTCGACAAGATCAGAAAAGGTCAGATCATCGGCATCGGCGTATTACAGACTCTCTGCACGATGCTCGATTGTCAACCGGGGGATATTCTCGAATACGAAAAGACAGATGATGATATTCAGGATCTTGTGACCCGGTTTGCATCATACGGAAGAAAATTTCCACCTGATCCTCCGAAGCCGCAAAAGGATCCGAATCCGAAGTCGAAATCAAAGCCGAAGTCCAAACCGGACTCACCGGAAACCCCAGAATCCGAAGAATAATTTTATATTATAACTAATATATATATATATATACCGCTCGTGGTCTACTACAGACTGCGGGCGGTATTTTTTTATGTCCTCAAACCTCCGCATCAAAAGAAATCGTACCAATCATCAAAAAACTCGCGTTATATATATCAGAGGGCAGCACGATTTCGACTTGCGCGGCGGGGAGGTATAAGGTCCGATAGGACTACGCGATGAAGCAATCCGGCGAAAGCCATAGATTCAAATCCTCAAAACCGCTCTTCATAAATACTATACCAAAAATAATCCCCCTAGCCTCTGCGTATTCCATTTCTTTGTTTCAGAGTAGTCAGTGAACTTTAACTATAATAGGGCTGCGGTTTTTCATCTTTTGAAATTTATAGCCCGTATTTTTCAATCCTTGTAGCAGGCAAAATTTTCCGTTTTCGGTCAGGTAGTGTCCTGAAATCAATAAAATTTCCATTTTGAAAGGGGTAAAACGGCTATGATCCATCTTGATTCCGTTGAGAAAGCGGCAAAACGCATCGAAACCTATCTGAATGATCCGGAGGCATTTGGGGAGAAACTGAATGCAAACCGGAGAGAGCGTCTGGAGACATTGTACTCTAGTCTAAGTGCATCTATCAAACTTCTCGGAGAGCGACTTGACAAATCTGATTTTGTGTCAGAGAGCACTGAGGCGATCGTCAGATATACTGTTGCAAAGACCGCTGATGAAGTTGTAAAGCGCATCATATCCACTAATAGTATTCCGTTTGCTACAGGTGCTCCAGAATCATTCGACTCTGATGCAATCTTTGCAGATGACCCGATTCAAACGGACGCTGTTCAAGTTTCGACCAATGCTCCGAAGAAACGGAACGACCATCTGACAAAAAAGCACTGCAAGCTGGCATACGCTCTTTACGCTCAGACCCTATCAGCATCCGCAGCATTCCCACCTGATGATTATGAGCTTCGTCGGTTTACGGACATTATGTATAATCACTTCATGCTGAGATTCTCCGGAGCTTGCAAGTATAACATTCATCAGATCTCAGAATGCATCTGCAAGATGTTCGTATCGTTCATCCATCATAACTACAGCGGGAGTATGAACGCATTTGAGTCGAGGTACGATCAGTGGAAACGAATGTTTGAGTCCGGTGACGATCACTACATTGCACCGGCATTTGTATCGTGCTTCAATCCTGAGACTATCTCTGATGATGAGGCAGAACACATCAAGAATTTATGGCTCGATCTGATTGAAGATGTATACGCTCCGATCACAAGGGTCAATATCAGTGATTCAAACATCCGAGAGGTATTCCTGCTGTCAAATCCGTTCCGTGTATGGGAAACCGATGAACAGAAAGAGGTGAATACTGCAACACAATGAGAATCAAATACGCAGTGTCAGAGCTGCCATACCCGAAAAAGCATAAGGCGATCCTGTCTGCGCTTCATGCTGATATCGTGGACTACGCTCTGACTCATAATGACGGTACAAAAGCTTTTCACCGGAGAATCGTGAACTGTATGAACGCTGTGTCATACTATATAATAGTAGGCGACTCGGCTCCAGAGAGTGTGATTGATGACGCCGGTGAGCTGATTGAGATTCAAGAGGTTGACAACGATATCGCTAAAAATGCAATCGGCGATATGTTCATCTCTGTATCCGCAGTCGATTGGACTGGAGTCAATATCATCGAAAAGCCAGCAGATCCTGCACAAGAGCCGGAATCAAAGCCGGTGAAAAAGAATATCGAGGTATTCTCATCCGGTCTGAATCAGCCGAATCTTTCAGAAACACCGACACCGGCTGCTCATCTGTATCTTCTCTCACCAAAAGTCCCGCGGTTTGATTTGACACAGGATCCGTGGTATCGGACAGTGATTGACGGTCGTGTCTGCGAGATATACAAGTCTCTCCCCCTCTCACCGAAGAGACAGGTCGATATCACGATCACTACGAATGTCGATATGATGTCGGGGGTTGACCTCATAAGCCTTTTCCCGAATCGGATTGTGCATACCAGAGCAGATGTTATGTATCAGCCGCTTGACAAAGTGAAGCTTGATCCAGACCTCGGGCTACTCATTCCGATCAAAGGATTTACCGAGCGGCAGATCAGAGATAACATCATCAAATATCCGCACATCTTTCGGTTGAAACGAGTTGTGGACAGTCAATTCGAGTCATTTTATAGGCAGATCGAGATTGATGGTGAATTGAAACCGATTGAGGAAGTCATTGATACACTGCCGGAATTTCAGATCTTGCCGAAGAATGATGAATTTGTTAAAGAATATGTTGTCAGGCGGTATCTACTTGAACGTGATATCAAGGGTATCAAGCATAACTATCCGCTTTTCGGAACACTTGATCCATTCCTGACTCTGTTCATGCCGACTGGAGACTACACCAAATATGGATATAGCAATCTGCTCGACCTTGCAAGATCCTGTGTAAAGAGCCGGGTATCCTATCTCCAGTCAAGAAATCCGTTTGTTCGGAGTGAGTTTACTCCCGGAACATGTATCTTTTCACATAGATGTATGCAGGAATCCTGTGACGGAGCTTGCCCGATACACGGTGAAACATCCTATCTGATTGAGCGAAATAAGATACCATTTTCTCCTGTTGTGTACGGAGCATCTGACAAGCAGCTTGAAACCGCTTTCAAACTGATCCGGTGCAATCCTAGACTTGTCGTGTATGAATCGACAAAGACCATTGATGCAAGTCATATCATTTCATACTGCGCTGTCTGTGAATACTGGAGAGGCAATGCGTTTCATTGCGCCGTGTATCATCTTGATTATTCAAAATTCATCGAAGATACGAAGAAATCATGGGGTCTGAAAGAGATCCCTGACGATTTGGAGTATCAGCAGATCTGGACAGCTTCGGCAAAGGTGCTCATTATCTCAAACCTCGACTTCATCAATTTCAAAGATTATGAGGCTCAGACACTGTTGAATCTCATCCATACCAGATCATCCAACGGGTTGAAAACAATCATCATCAGCCCCTCTGTAGCAAGCCTTGTCGGTCAGGGTGCATTCTATAAACGGATGCAGGAAATCTTTAGAGAGGCGGTGATTCGATGACATCAGCAGTCGAGCTTCAAGTCATATCGAAGATTATAACATCGACAAATCCGGTCGAGGTAGATGAGCTTTGTTCAATCAGCCCTTCATACTATTCTATATTTAGACCGCACATTCAGTTTATTCTGGATTTCCGCGATAAATATGGCAAAGTTCCAGACCGTTTCACTTTCCTTGCCAGATTCAAAGAAATTGATCTTGTAGAAGTAAATGAGCCGATGTCCTACATCATCGACGAGATGAATCAGAATCGGCAGCGCAGTATCCTCATGGATATGTTCAACACGATCAAAGACTTCTCCGGCGGTGATCCTCTCGAAGCATGGAAATACATCGAGGCACAGTGCGAAAAGGTACAGTCAATCAATGCGCATAAACCTCTTGATATTGTTCACGATGTAGACCGCAGAGCCGAAGAGGTTGCAGCATATAGCAAGCAGCAGAGAATCCCGACCGGATTTCCGCAGATTGATAAACTGATGTACGGAGGTTTATCCACGGTTGAAGAGCTAGCATTGTTTTTCGCTCGAATGGGTACCGGCAAATCGTGGGCTGCATCGAGAATGATGGAGTCTGCACAGAAAAACGGGTTCCCATCTTTGTACTACTCGCCGGAGATGCAAGGAAGTTTCCTCGGAACACGTTTCGATACATGGAGAGCGAATTTCCAGAACTCCAATCTGTTTCAGGGCATCTACAGTGAGAAATACCTTGAATACATGGAAAAACTGAAACAGGAGGAGACTCCTGCCTACATTCTGGAGGATAAGGATGCTCCTGATGGTGAGATCACGGTTTCCTTCCTGAAATCCCTTGTCAAGAAACTGAAAATCAAACTGCTCATCATTGACGGTCTTTCCTACATGACTGATGAATCCGGCAAGCGCGGAGATTCAGACTATGTGAAGTATAAGAATCTCTGCACCAATCTTTTCAAGATGAGTAAACAGTGCGGTTGCGCAGTAGTCGTGTTCATGCAGGCGAACAGAGCATCAAAGGACAGCAAAGATGATAAGGGAGAGGTGTTCCCGAACATCTACAATATTGAAGGATCAGACCATCCGGCAAGAATTGCTACAGTCTGCTTTGCCATGAGACAGATCTTCGAGAAACACATTCTTGACATCCGAATGGAAAAAGGCAGATCAATAAACAATCAGAAACCTGTGTTCTCATACATCTGGGATATCAATAACGGACACATGCAGTATATCGAGAATGCAAGTGATGCTCCGGTCAGCACTGTGACTCCTGTGATTGATCCCGGCATTTCCGGTGCAGCCCCTGTGTTCAATACTCCAGAAACACAACCCTCCAGCTCAGATGATATCATCGGTGATGAGCTTGATTTCTGATTCGTGAGGTGCTACTTATGGCAGATACAAGAGAAATCCTTGCTTTCCTTGAAAGTCAAGGTATCATCAAAACATCAGGTCAGAGCGGAAACTACATGAGAGTCAAATGCCCGTTTCATTCAGATGGAAACGAGAAGAATGCTTCCTGCGGTGTTCTGCTTTCAGATGAGGTCAGAGTCGGCAGAACCTATCCATCTGGATTCTGGCACTGTTTCGCTTGTCATTATGCAAAGCCGATGCCGGTTGCAGTCGAGGATTTGATTCGCACGAAAGAGATGCCCGCAGCTACAATCCAGTGGCTGCGGGACAATGTAGATCCTCCGGATGACCCTGACAGCCTGATATCTAATGATACAATGCGGATTCTGACTGAGAAATATGCGATTGAGTTTATCAGCAGTTTGACAGACAAGGCGCATTACATTCCCGAAGAGGAACTCCAGCAGTACAGATTTACTGTCCCATATATGTATGAGCGCAAGATGACCGATGATTTGATTGCAAAATTTGATGTAGGGTATGATGCGAATTTCATCCCGCCCGGAAGAAAGAATCCGGTGCCATGCATCACATTTCCGGTCAGAGATCAAAAAGGCAGAACACTATTTATATGCAGACGGTCAATTGTCGGAAAGATGTATAACTATCCGGAGGGAGTTGAAAAGCCTCTTTACGGTATATATGAACTGCCGCCGCGGTCAAAGTCTGTTCTGATCGTGGAATCCTGCATCAATGCGATCACAGCATATAAATACGGTAAATGTGCAGTTGCACTCCTCGGAACAGGAAATGCCTACCAGATGAATCAGCTCCGGGCTTTAGGTGCAAATGAGTTTATCATTGCTACTGATGGAGATGAAGCCGGACGAAGAGCTGCGGCAAAGCTGAAACGGGAATTGAAAAGTGTCGCATTCGTGTGGACTATGCCTCTTCCTGATGGAAAAGATATCAATGATCTGACCGAGGATGAGTTCAATCAGATTTACGATAAGCGAGAATAAAAAAACGTGCAGATGCCTGAAATTCCCGCGTTATATATATTAGGACGGGATGCGAGAAACCCGATCCAATACTATCTAATAAGGAGAAATGCCCTATGTTTAAGACTATCGACAAGTTCTCATCCGACAAGTACGAAAACCGATTCGTACTCCGCAATGACGGTGAATCCGCAAAGGTCATCTTCCTGTACCGCAGCAGACAGGACATCCTGATCGCTGATGCACACTACATCAAGAGCACTGACTACAGCGGATATGTTCATTGCATCCACAATGGCTGCCCCGCATGTGCAAAGGGTATCCGCAATCAGGCAAAGCTGTTCGTGCCGATGTACCTTGTGGACTCTGACCAGATCGTTTTCTGGGATCGTGACACAAAGTATTTCCTCGAACAGTTTGAGCGCGATGTGCTCTCGAAGTACCCGAATCCCTCTGAGTATGTGTTCACCATTACCAGAATCGGTGAATACGGCAGCAGAGAGACACGGTATCAGATCACTGCGATCGCCAGAAATTCCGCACTGCCGTATGACAAGATCCTCTCGAATGCTGGCGTGACTATGCCGGACTACTACAATGTCATCATCAAAGAGATGTCTCGTGAGCAGATGGCAGTTGCCGTGTCTCCGTCTCAGGCTACTACCGGCGGATATGGCAGCTTCAATGTCGGAAATCTCCCCGAGTTCACACCGCAGCCGAGAGTCACGATCACTCCGGCAGAAGCACCGACTGCATCTGCGGCAGTGAATATGGATGACCTTCCAGGTGAGGATGACTTCGAGGATCTCTCTGGAGAAGATGCTCCGTCATTCGACTGACACATCTAAACGATAACCCCGCTATAAATCCTATGGCGGGGTTATGCTCTCTTGCGGAGGTGACAACTGAAAATGGGATTGTTCACTCAGGAGCAGATGTCAGACATAGCTGAGATCGCAGAGCGCAGTAAAAGACTGGCTGCTCCAATAAAGAAACCGCCGAATGCAAAGAATATCGCACAGCAGGTCGAGATGATCTCTCAGCAAGTCATTGAATATTTCAAAGACTCCCCTGCTAAGTGCATCCATACCAGACAAGAGCTTCATGACTATGTTACAGACATGATCGAAGCCGGAATCGGTGGTATAGATACTGAAACTACCGGACTCGACCGCAGACTCGATAAGGTAGTCGGAGCATCTCTGTATTTCCCTGACGGTGTAGAGGTATATATTCCATCAAAGCATATCGTGCCGATTATGGAAACACCCTATCCCGGACAGCTTGATTACAGAGAAGTCCAGGAAGAATTTGACCGTTTCAGGCAGAAAAAGACCAAACTGATTTTCGCAAATGCAGACTTCGACCTTTCCATGATGTACTATTCATACGGAGTGGATCTGATAGATGCATTCTATTATGATGTCCAGATCGCATGGAGATGCATCAAAGAGAACGAGCCGGACAATGCCTTGAAAGTCCTTTACAATAAATATTGTCTGAAAGGACACGGAGACCCAAAGAAATTCTCAGACTTTTTCCCGCCGAATATCTATCCGTACAGTGATCCGGAAGTAGCGAAATACTATGCCGCACACGATGCCATCATCACATATGAGCTTTACAAGTGGCAGCTACCTCTAATCACAAAGGGGCATCCTTCCTGCGAAAAGAGAAACCTCAGAGCGATTGCGGATCTTGTATGGGGAGTAGAGTTTCCTCTTGTCAAGATCGCACAGCAGATGCACAGAAACGGCATGTTCATTGATCCTATGATCGCAAAGAAACTTCAAGTCAAGTATCATGACTCAATGGAATCTGAAATCGCAAAACTCCGTAGAATGATCGCAGAGGCACTGATTGATCCGAAATACCGCACATCGAAGCGCAGACCGTTTGCGACCGCAGAGGATTATAATCCTAACTCCACTCCTCAGACCTTATGGGTCGTATATGATCTTCTCGGTTTCACATGCAATGGAAAGCCTACAACAGATAAGGCAGTCCTTTCGACATTCAAGCATCCAATCGTATCTCAGATCCTGAAATGCCGGAGTCTGGATACCTTGATTTCATCGTTTGTGGATAAGCTTCCTGCTAATACATGGGACGATAATCGCATTCGAGGTACGTTCAATACGATTGGAGCCGGAACAGGACGGCTTTCATCAAGGGATCCAAACATGATGAATATACCTGCCCGCGCAAAGGATATCCGGCACATGTTCCGGGCACAGAGCGGATATGTGCTAATGTCCAGTGATTTCAGTTTACGAGATGTTGGCTGAAATAAAACCCTGTTAAGTCTGTGAACTCCGTATCGAACGGCTCACCGATGCGGACAATACAGAGCAAGATATACCTATCCTATTGGGAATAACCTTATATGAAAGTACAAAATCATTGGAGGTGTTCCCTATGTTGATCTACTGTATTACAAACACTGTGAACGGCAAACTCTATATCGGGCAGACTACAAAGACTCTTGAACAGAGAATCAAGAATCACCACAATTCCATGACATCTGGAAAAGATACACATCTTTACAGAGCGATGCGAAAGTATGGGTGGGATAAATTTGAGTTCAAAGTCATCGCTTATGCCGATTCACAGGAGGTCCTCGATGACCTTGAAGCCTATTATATTCAGAAATTCGATACAATCCGAAAAGGGTATAATATGGCAAAGGGTGGAAGCATCAATGTCATGTATTCTGATGTAGTCGCAAAGAAACATGATGATAAGATGCGAACTCCGGAAGTTCGTGAGAAGATTTCCAAATCCATGAAACTTTCATATGAAATGCGCGGCGGTGCATCTGAGGAGCATAAAAAGCATTTGTCAGAGAATAAAAAGGCTTTTTATGCCAGTGAAAGAGGCAAGATTGCTAAAGAGAAATTCAGTCAATCGTTCAAACTGACTCCAGAGCATCAGGAGAAAATCCTTGCATCCCGCAGGATTAAGATTCGGTGCTACACAGTTACCGGAGAATTTGTCGAGGAATTTCCGAGTGTAAAGGATGCCGCAGCGAGAATCAATGAGATGCGTGGCGGGAATCATAATATCAGGTCAATTTGCGGTCTGATAAAAAGATATCACGAACGCGGAAAACTGATAGAGGGCTATAGCTGGGTATATTGTGTGTAGAGACTATCGAAAGCTAGAAATCGACATTTACAGAAATGTATAAATGTAGAGATGCAGGTCGATTGAGATAATCAAGTGAGTAGAGTACCGCCGAAGCCGGTTGGTTTTCAAGTGAGATTAGCTTGATGTAATTCCATTAAAGGGAAATTCAGGGGGCTGCAATTCGTGGTAAAAGCGGATTGCAGTCAAGAGATAGTCCGACACTCTCAGCAATGGGAGAAGCGTGTAGCGAACGCCTAACTAAAAAGCAACAAGAGCCGAAATTGACCGCATATATTAGTCAAGATGCACAAATGATTCAGTCTTTCAAGGAAGGAAAAGACATTTACAGTTTCATTGCATCTATTGCGTTCAATAAGACATATGAGGATTGTCTTGAAAACAGACCTACTGGAGAAGTAGATGAAAACGGTGATCCGATTGTCATATTCCAGCCGGATGGTAAAGCACGAAGATCGGAAAGCAAATCTGTACTTTTGGGTAGACCTAGAGTTATGCCCCGACAGCAGAAATCTCATTTATTAGACTGCTGTTGTAAAATCTTGTGAACCCTATTGCTTAGGGGTGTGCATCTATTTGATGTGCTAACGGTAGCAGCTAGATAAGACTGAGGATCGACGATATCCTCCATTGTCCAAAGACGAATACGCTGTCTAAGAGAGTCTACGGTCCATGATGAATGGATAGCAGATGATACCGTGCTAAGTTCTCATTTTCCAATAACCTTGTATGATGTTAGGTGTCCTATACGGCAAATATTGTATGAGGTGATATTATGTATGAAGTGTATTTGATTACAAATTCCGTAAATGACAAAAAGTATGTCGGTATTACAAGATGCGGAGTTTCTCGAAGATTTAATGAGCATTTATCCGCAGCGAGAAATGGATCAAGAAAAATTCTGCATTGTGCCATACGGAAATATGGTGCTGAAAACTTTAGTTATACTATCCTTGAATCTGAAATTGCAGAGCGTGACATTTGTGAGAAGGAGAGATACTATATCGCTTTGCATGACACTTATTATAAAAACCGACATGGATACAATATGACAATCGGCGGAAACGGAACAATCGGATACGTTTTTACAAAAGAAGTCCGCGCAAAAATTAGTCTAGCAAATAAGGGTAGAGTTTATACTCCAGAGCGCAATGAGCGAATCCGGAAAGCGTTTACTGGAAGGAGACTAACCCCGGAATGGAAAGCCGCTTTGAGTAAATCCCGAATGGGGCATTTTACAGGGAATGAAAATCCTTTTTATGGGAAACATCATTCTGATGAAACTAAGGGTGTATTGAGAGATAAGATTTCAAATTACATAGTTTATCGGTTGAACAAAGAAACATTTGATGTCTTGGAATCATACACAGGCGGCATGGAAGCGGCTCGATGGGTTGTACGAAATGGATTAGGAAAAAACCCAGAAACTTGCAACGGACGGATACTCCTTGTATGCAGGCATACTGATACGATGACTGCATACGGATACAGATGGAAATTTGAGAAAAAGTGTATCGACTAACTATTAGACTGGATGATAAGCTACCAGTCGAAGTGCGAGACACCGTTATGAGATACGGTGAAGATATAGTCAGTGCAATGTGAAATCATTGATAACACGGTACTCTATGGTCGTTCTGTTCCATCTATCGCTGATCAGCTTTATTCAAAAGAGGATTGGTCTGATGATAAAAAGATTAAGCAGGCTCAATTTGTGTATGATTCGGTCATGCGGTCATTTCCTTCATTGCATAAATTCATGGTGAACTCTCAGCAATTCGCTAAAAAGTATGGCTATACGGAAACAATCCTCGGTCGCCGCAGACATCATCCGAATTTCTGCTTGCCGAGATTTGAGTTTGTACCGATGGACGGATATATCTCACCGGATATTGATCCGCTTGATCCGTCCACCTACAGTGCAAAGCCAGGTATTCCGGACAGATTGCTTGACTCTTTACGGAAAGAGTTTGCAGGGTATAAATACTACTCTCAGATCGTAAAGCGCACAAAGGAATTGCAGGAGCAGAATATTCGGGTCATAAATAACAGCCGCAAGATTCAGGATGCAGAGCGTCAGATTGTCAATTCTATCATTCAGGGATCCGCTGCTGATACCACAAAGCTTGCATTGATAAAAGTTGCGCTGAATCCTCGGATGAAAGAAATCGGAGCGCGACTTGTAAACTGTATCCATGATGAACTACTTGTCGAATGTCCGATTGAGCACTATAAGGAATGTGCCGAGTTGCTTTCAAGTCTTATGTGCGAAGCAGCTAACTTCCTGCCATTCCCGATCAAGTGTGATGTCACGGTGTCCTATCGCTGGAACGGTCTGGAGTATCCTTGCCCGTATCAGATGCCGATTGATCCTGATACCGAAGAGGGTCAGGAAGTTCGATGGATTCAGTATCATCTGTATGAAGCCGGATATGAATTGCCGGTGTTCAAGAAGCCGAATGGTGATAAGCCAGAGGGTGATGAAGCTGCCGGAGTCAATGGCCGAGTTACAGAGGAGTACAAATCGTGCATCTCGGATTATTTGTCGCGTTATAATATAGTGAGGGGTAACTTCATTTCGCACATTCACTCTGTTGTGCATACCGGATTTGCCCCTGATGAAATGAAAACGGAGGTACAAGAAACATGATCTTCACAATCAGTACAAAGCCGCTGAAAACGGCACTCAGTCTCGCAGTTGTCGGAAAGAATGTGAATAAGAATATCACAAAGAGCGCAATCGTGCAGCTTTCCATGAGCGAAAAGAATTTCCGTATCAATACGGAAGCCGCATCAATCAGCACAGAGGTCAGCCTCTACGGATTCGGTGATGGGGAGTCCACGATCTTTGTGGATGCCATCACATTCAAGAATCTGATTTCCACTATTGATGACACTCAGATCAAGATCGAGTTTGACTGTGAGGGTACAGATGCTACTTTCATCAAGGTCATTGCAGGATCTTCCGAGTACATCATTCCGAGAGTGTTTGATGCCGGAAAGATCAGCATGAAACGCCCGATGGATGTCAGCACAGATGGTGTCGCAATCGACAAGACTGCATGGAAATTCGTTTCCGATCACATGATGTTCGCTCTGCCGAAAGAAAAGACTGCTTATCCGGTCTACAATAACATCTGGATCGGAGAGAACGGAGATATCCTTGTCGGTGATATGGTGGAATCTCTCTTCACTCACTGCGCGAAAAGCAATCTCGGCGCAACCTATCTGCTGTCTGAGTCGATTATCAATCTGCTCTGCACTGTGCCTGATGGGTCAAAGATCAAAAAGGGTGATGATGATACCTACACGATTGCATTCACATCTGACAGCTTCACATTCCTCGCAGAGTTTGTTCCGAAAGCCGAGAATGAGGAGAACGGAAACTACCGTGCAAATGCAATCCTCCCTCTGCTCGTGTCTGCAAAGTCACAGTATGTCGATGTCAATGTCGCAGATATCGGTAAAGTCCTGAGCCAGTTGAAGATCGTCGCCGGGAATGAAACCGTTGTCAATCTGAAAATCACCTCCGATGAGATGAGACTGTCCGGCAAGACAATCAATGCTGCGATTCCTGTGTCTGGCAATTTCACAGAGCCGATTGACCGCAGATTCAAGATCTCTCTGCTTTCCGGCATCACCTCAAATCTTCCTGATCAGACTGTCCGCATCACTCGTGAAATGCTCAAAAAGAAAGATGGCAGCGAGATCAATACCGGACTTGTGTTCACATGCGGAGACATGACTGTAGTCTGCGCATTTGTGAAATAAGATGTTCCGGCAGTATGTAGAAAAGCCGAAATTCAATTCCTCTGCAAGCTGTGATCTGCTTGAAATATATCAGAGCGCAGTGACAGAGCGGGTGAAGAGAAAAGGTGCGGGAAAGAGCACCTGCACCTTTTCTCCATCTGGATTTCGGTGTGAAAGATTGCAGTGGTTTCGGCTGAGAGGTACAGAGCCTGATATCATCGAATCACCAGACATCGCACTGGAGTTTATGGCAGACATCGGAACTCACGTTCATGAGAAGGTGCAGAGCGATATATCTGAAAAACTCGGTGCTGACTGGATTCCGGTCGAGAAATATCTCAAAGAGCGTCAGATACCTTATAAGTATTCAATTGATACAAGCCGCAGTCGGTACGAGACATTCATTCAGATCGAGAGTCCTCCTGTCAGATTTGCCTGTGACGGAATAATCAGACTCAAAGGGATCATCTATCTGCTTGAAATCAAGACTTGCGATTTCAAGTCAATGGAGAATCTTGACGGTATCAAGCCGGTGCATATGGATCAAATCCGCGGATACTCGGCTCTTCTCGATATTCCGAATGTGCTTGTGCTCTATGTGGACAGATCAAACGGAACATCAAAATGCTTTGAACATTGCTTCACAAAAATCGAGCATAAGCTTGTGATTGATTCAATGTTCAAAATAATGAATATGGCAGATCAGAATATCGCACCGAAAAAACTGCAATCCGGAGATTATATGTGCTCTAATTGCCCATACCAGACCAAATGCAAAGAGTGGTGATGTCAGATGTCTTTAGCGAATGACTACAGACCGAGAACTTTTGATGATGTTGTCGAGCAGGATGTAGTCGTGAACATTCTGCGGAATACATGCAGTAAACCTGAATTGAGTCACAGGAATTTCCTGCTCATCGGTCCTGCCGGTTGCGGAAAGACTACACTTGCCAGAATCATTGACAGAGCATTGAACGGCGCGGACAGCGATCCGATTGAACTGGATGCCGCATCACATAATGGCATTGACGATATCCGCGAGATAATTGAGCAGGCAAAGCAGTATCCGGTGTATGGAAACTATAAGTGCTTCATCATTGATGAGATCCATGCTCTTTCCGCACAGGCATGGAGTGCGCTGCTCCTAACGATTGAGGAATCCCCTGCCCGCTCCGTGTTTATCATGTGTACGACAAACCCTGAGAAGATTCCGGACACGATCATCTCCAGAGTGCAGACATTCAGGCTTTCAAAGATCAGCACAGAGGGTATCTATAACAGACTCCTCTCGGTCGTAAAGCGCGAGAATGAGAATGGCAGGAATATCGACTACAACGGATACGGACTCATCTATATCGCAAAGCTTGCAAACGGCGGTATGAGAGATGCGATGACTATGCTCGATAAATGCCTGTCCTATTCTGAGAATCTTTCAGACGAAAATGTAGTCAAAGCACTCGGACTTCCGAGATTTGATGAATACTTTGAACTGCTGAAAGTAGTAGCAAAGCGCGATGTGGAGTCAACGCTGATGCTAGTCGATACTATATATAACAGCGGTGTGAACTTCATCTCATGGTTTGAGGGATTCAACTCCTTCCTTGTGAACGTGATGAAATACTGCTATTTCCACGATTTCTCTTATGTGACGATTCCTGCAATCTATGGAGAAAAGCTTTCAAAGTATACAGAATCCCATGCAAGGGTATGCATGAGGCTGTCATCTGTAGTGACCCGGATCATTCATGAGATGCGGCAGACATCCTATCAGCAGGAGGCGGCTATAACCGCATTATGTGACCTGATGACTAAGAAGGGGTGATACCATTGACCGACATCAAGAAAGTAGCCGAAGCGTATTCGGATAAGATTGAGGCTGTTGAAGAATGGTGCGATGCACAGTATACAAGCAGATTCGATCAGCACTTCAATGGATTCAGAGAGATTTTCAAGAAACTGAAACGCAAAGGATGCAAGATCACAGATGATGAACTGGAGGAGTTGCTCATCACTCTGCCAATCAAGCTGTTCGATGCATCAGAGTCTCTTTCGGTTGTACGGATTGCCGCAGAGACTGTCAAAATCGGTGCAAGAGAGAAAGAGAACGGTCTGATCGAAGTCGAAAAGGAATCCGGCACAAAGGCTACTGCGGCAAAGGAAATCGCGGCGGCAAGTGTTCTCGAAGATAAGCTCCTGATTTCAGCTTATGAGAATATCATCAGCAGAGCCGAGTCAGAGATCTCATTCTGCCGGGAACTTATCATGAGCGCGAAAAAGATATGGGATTCCCGCAGAAAGACTGACACTGCAAACCCTGTGACCGAGGTTTCAGAGCTTCCGGAGTATGTACCGAAACAGAAAACCTATGTGAAAGGTGTGTAACAAGATATGTCTACTTATGCAGAGATTCTTCAAAAGAAAGCAAAAGACTGGAATTGCCCTGACATGATGAATGCCGCAAAGACGGATATGACCGATAAGATTCCTTTTTCAAGCCCGATGATGAATTGGTGTACCTATGGTGGTGTTCCGCGCAGACGGTTCACAGAGTTTTTCGGAAAGCCCGGAGCCGGAAAATCCACATCGGCAGTCGATATCTGCAAGAATGCGATTCAGGTGTTCGACAAGGAATACGATGAGAAACTGCTCGAATTGCGGGCAAGCAGCAGTAAAATGGCTGCGGCAGAGATTGCAGATCTGGAGGAAACCGGACCGAAGAAAATCCTCTATGTCGATCTGGAGCATGGTTTCGACCGTAAATGGTCTGAAACAGTCGGCATTGACATGGATCGCATTGACATCATGCAGCCGGGAGATATTCCGGCAGAGGATATCTTGCAGGCACTTGAAGAGCTGATCCAGACCGGAGAAGTCGGTCTCCTTGTACTCGATTCAATCCCATCTCTTGTCACAAAGGATGAGCTGACAAAGAAACTGACTGAGCCGACAAAGATTGCTACAGTTGCAACCGTGATGACTCTCGTTATGAGAAAGTGGGTCGCGCTGCTTACGAGATATGACTGCACTGTGATCCTCATCAATCAGCTCCGAGAGAATATGAAGAATCCTTTTGATCCTAGCACTCCCGGTGGTTTGGCAGTCAAGTTCTACTCCTCACTGCGCATCATGTTTGAACTCGGTTCTCCTCTTGATTTCCTCGGTAATACACTGCCGATGAGTACAGAGGATCCTGCCGGTTACATCGTCAATGCGAGGATCAAGAAACAGAAAACCGCTCCGAATGACCGCAGAAACGGTACATACTATCTGATGTGCCAGAGCGGAATCAGACCTGACTTTGATTTCGCACAGCTTGCACTCAATAAGTATGGACTCATCAAAAAGAAAGCCGCATGGTTTTCCTTTGTCGATCCGCTCACAGGAGAAATGCTCGAAGAGGATGATCCTCTGCATGAAGGAAATACAAAGGTTATCAGCGTGAACGGTATGGCAAAGGTTTATGACTTCCTGCAATCGAATCAGGAATACTACCAGAAACTACAGAAATTCATTCTGGATGATATCAATGGGGTGAAAGATGATGCCGACACGGAATCAGGAAGCGACGAGGTTCTATAGTGACAGACAGGAGTCCGCTATAACTGAATTTCTCGGGTGGAAACGGACTCCTGCGAGTGGATCAAGACCTTTTGTTAAAGGCGACATCGTTTCAGATGAGTATGTCGGTGAGTGCAAGACACATGTCAGCCCGAGAGAGGATATCATCTTTAACCTCTTAGACTGGACTAAGATATGCACAGAGGCAAATGGATCAATTAAGCGACCGGTGCTTTTTACAGATGACGGAACACAAAAAGTAATTCATACATTCTGCATGATGCACTCAAAATTTGCTGACGGTATTCACATCATTGAGAATTCAGCTATGAATTTATGCTCGATCTCTGCTACAAGAATTCGGTTCAATGTTGCGACAGTGAATACAGTTATTCGTGATACATCTGCCATTCACATCCGACTCGATGCCAGCGATGTCGTTATCATGCACATCAAAGCTTTCAAGCGATTGATTGACGGTGATTTCTATGATTGATATCAGAGATGCGGGAACAGAGGTATTCGTGTATCATAAGCCGAGGAAATTCTACGCTTTTTGTGGTGAAGAGTATGGTGTGAAGCTTCGGTATATGGCAGAGATCATCAAGACTCACGGCGGAAAAAGCACGTTATTTGATTCGGTCAGGTCAGTGATGACAATGCTCAATGCGGAAAGAATTTTCCAATTAGAACCTACTACCTACATCATAAGGTACGATCAGAGTTTCATAAAGGATCTTGATGCAGATTCGTCCTACGAGATTGATTCTCTCGATTTTGACGGAACTGTTATCGTGCTATATGAATCTGATTCCGACCTAAAGAAATGCGAGAAATGGATTCCGGAGTATACTGTCAAATTTGATCCTGTAAATCGAGATTTTCTGAAAAAGTATCTGGAGCAGGATTATCCGGACTTAGGATACTCCGGAATCGAGATCGCAGTAGGAATCGGTCATAGCTACATCGGAGCGCAGATGATATGCGAGAGTCTTTCCAATCTTGATTTCAGCGCAAATGCCGGACAGATCAGATACGCGCTTTCACCGAGATTCTTCGCCAGCACATCAGCATTCAGAAACGGAGTAGCTGCGAGAGATTTCAGATATTGCGTACAGATCATGGAGTCATCGGAGGACGATGCCTACAGTTTCTTATATGCGATCTTGAACACGATGCTGGAGATCGAGAAGTGCATCGGAAATGAAAAGGCTAAGTCATGGGCTTCACGATATGTCGGAAACTGGACATCTTATGATGCGGTAACAGTGTTTTCAAATGCTTACAGAGCATTGAAAGAGTCTCGCACACTCCTATCTTATGATGTGAAAGCTGCGATCATTCGGATTCTGTCATCAATGAGATTCTCTCCAGCTATTGCGGTGTGAGGTGTGAAATGTACGAAAATCAAGCAGATGCGATGATTACGCTGAAACAGCTTGCAAGATCAAAGTGTCATTCAATCATTATAACAGGATCTGCCGGGTGCGGAAAAAGCTATCTCGCTCGGCAGTATTCCCATATGACGGGATGCGCTGACATCATCTATGTAGATCCGAAAATGGGCGATGTCCGAGATGTCATGTATAACACAGAGTCAGGTTCTTCCTTTACGGTCTGCATCGAGAATATTGAATCCGGAGTGAATGCCGTATCTCAGGCGATCCTGAAATATGTAGAGTCTCCGAAACAGAATGTCTTTGTAGTCATCACATGCCGGAGACTCGATCTTGTACCTGAAACGATCCGCAGCCGGTGTCAGGCAGTTACGGTCAGACCGATATCAAAGGATGATCTGTTCACCTATGCGAAATCGACCTATCCAGATTCTTTTCAGAAATTTGTCGGAAAGCAGGATATCTGGGATGCAGTATCTTCGATCCACGATATCGACTGGCTTTCTGCGCTACAGGATAAGCAGCTTGACTATCTTGAAACGACCTATTCATCCGCAGTCAGTGCGCAGTCTGTTGCCGGAATACTCTGGAAGATCCAGAATTTCTCTGACGGTGAGAAGATCGACCCTGAGTTTGCATTGAAACTGCTCATGTCCAGCGCAAAGAGTCCGAAGATCAAAGATGCTTTTCGCAGATGTATTGATGATATGAGTATGCGAATACCGTATCATGCAGCTCTGGCAAATGCGATTATGACTATCAAATACGGAGGTATAACATGAAACGCAGAGATCAAAGAGTGATTGCAGCTAATCTGAGAGATACAAGCAGTCGGATGGTATTGAACAGAGTTTGCATTATCAATTTTCACGATCAGTCGGGTCAGGTGTTCAATGGAACATTCATGACAGAGGAAACACGGGAGTTCTATTTCCATCTTGCAAAAACTGTTGTGAATGGGAAATTGAACGGCAAGCTATATGAAACGAAATTCGCAGATGGTGAGATCTCAGAGAATCCGGCACATGAGCTTTTGCAGTCATGCTCATCTGGCTGTCTTACTGATCCGGATGTGCTGGATTTCTACGAGATGTACCCTACAAAGGAATCTGATGATATGCGGGCTGCGATCATCTGTAGTTTCACCTATTCAGCCCCATGCAAGGATGATCTCGGTCTTATGGATGGAGAAAACCTTGATTATAACTTCATTGTCTGTACGATATGCAAATTGATTTCATCATACGGCTCATTCTTCATTGACACTGCATCTGACGGAAATGTGCAGCCTGTAAAGATTGATCGGGTACATATTATGCCGAAACCGCTTGAAGGGTTTGTGTATCCGGCTTTCCATGACGGATTTCCTGATGTCAATCATATGATGATCTTCACGAAAAAGCCGGATGATGATGTTCTCAATATGTTTTGTGAGATGTTCGGAACAGAAACAGTCCTGTCATGCAAGTCTCAGCGCGAGAGCTTTGACTGTATCATAAGAGATATCTTCAAAGAGAATCTGACCTATACTGCATATGCGAACATTATCTCAGCACTGGATGCGCTCCGTACAAACTACGATCCGGCTGAGGATGATGCTGAGATCACAAAAGAGTGGATCCATGAAGTTGCAAGCAGACTGCTCGGAAAGTCATGTCCTTCCTATGAGGAAATCTGCGATATGTTTGATGCGTATACAGGAAATATGAAGATCTATGTATCCGGTGTGTTCTCAAAGGATATCAAGATTTCAGGTGATGGCATTACAGTCAAAGCAGATTCCTCTCATGTTGCATCTATCGGTATCGGAAAATGTACAGACGGATTCCAGTTATCTGCATATACCGGAGAGGAAGTTTCAGTCGGAGATACAAAAATCTACGGTTAAAATATCAAGGGGTGCATTCTTTGTACCCCTTTAACCTTATATGAATATAAGAAATGGCGGTGATTTATATGGCAAATGCATCTATTCAATTCTATAAAATCTTTACGCTCCGACCGTATGATGATGCAATTTCGCATTCTCATATTCTGAATAAAGCAGTTTTGGCAGATGTTATCCACTGCCGGATTCCGGATGAACAGTTTTATGATCTTGAATTTATCGAGTGCGGAGAGATTGCAAGAGCTGTGATTTCCGCAGAGCATGTTCACATGAATGAGCAGTATCCGTGGATCGACATTGACACCTCTGCTCTGAATCAGGAAATCGGATCGCACATGTATCAATTCATATTCAGAAATAAGCGTTTCGGGGAAACAATGTATATGTATCTTTACTATGTCATGCAGAATGATAACCCGGAAAAGTCCTACATCTATATGGAGCGTGATAACTCATGAGAATTTATAAGTCATGCAGCAAGATGATTCTTGCATCTAGGATGATCCGGTCAGCCGAGCAGATGGAGCAGGTAAAATCTGCCATTGATGATCCGATGAATAAGGAGCTAATCAAGCAATTAGATTCATACATCGGTGAAGAGGGTCAGGAGCTGCTGAAAGATGCAAGACAGCAGAGAGCCGCTGCCGCAAAAGCGAAAACGGCTGAAAAGGAAACTGAAACTGCTCCTGCTCAGGATACAGCGGAAACAATGGACAGACCTACAAGCGGCACCGGAAGAATGGGTGCTCCGGCAAGATTTTCTGACCGCCAGATGCCGGATATGGATACTCCAGATCTTCCCAGTGATTTCGCTGATACAGAATCTGAGGAAGAGTCGGATGTCGAAAGCGCAATCGCTGTGACCGGAAATCCGATCAAGGCATCCTTTGACATCAATTCTCCGAAGTTTGCAGAGAAAGCGAACGAGATCAAGGGATATCTGAATGCCAACTCATCTACAGCCGGTGCTGCCAGAATCGGTGCGAAGGATAATGAACTCTGGATCTACTTTGAGGATTCTATCAATCTGAATAACGTGATGTCCGCGGTCATCGAGTACATGCAGAATCCTTATCCGTATCTGACATTCAACAGACTCGCAAGGTCTGACAATGCCATCGTGTTCGAGATCGACTTTATGAACATGTTTGATGACGGTGACGGAAAAGATGATGACAAGTGAAAAAGGAAACAAAACTCCCGCTGACAGAGGAGCTTGACTTTCATTATCTTTTAACACTGCTGCCACCTCTTCACGGAATGGAGGAGTTTGAGTGGCTGCCGGAATTGTTTACTGCAATCGGCTTTGACAGCATGATCGAATTGTGCAGATATGCCGGAGGAGAGGTTATCCGCATTCCGACCATTGATGAGTTAGAAGAATCACTCAATGCCTTGCAGTGTTTTTATGATGTATATATCGCAAAACGGATTGAACTGTCTGAAATACCGACAAACCTTGCGGGGTTAGTCAGAAAGATTCGGGATGCTTATGTTACAGACCTTGCGGGAGAAACTAAAGGAGACCTATCCTGATTTTGATACAAAATATCAATCCTTCATCATGGAGGTACAGGATAGAAACCTCGAAGCTGAGATCCAATACATGAAACGTGCAAACAAACTTGATGTCATGTTCATGGTAGGAATCATAGACCATACATTCAAGGCGGTGAAACAAAATGACAGCTACAAGTGAGTACATGCTGTTATACAATGACCTTTATGTCAAGATGCGGAGATACATCTGGGATATTGATGTTATTGAAGCACTGGCAGATGTAGAGATCGAATGCTATAAAAAGTTTCCGGATCTGAGAGAGTTGGAGAATAAAGTTTCAAATCTCCGGTATCTTGTCAGCGAAACAGATGTCGATGATGAGGAACTGTTTGAAGCTTTCGATGCTTTCAATGACTATTACGGAGAGCAGGATGATCTGTACTCCAAAATTGAAACATTTAGGGAGGTTGCGGTGAAATGAAAATCACAAAGGGAACTGCCGGAAAGAGACTTGTCTCTGCATCAAAAGATAATTCCGGCGATCAGGCAAAGCGTTATATCAAGAGTGCTATTGATGTACTCGGAAAATCCGCATCAAACGGAGATCAGGCTGCAAGAAATACGATTGCAGACCTGAGCGTGATCCTGCTTTCCATGAAATAATAGGGTGTGATCTAATTGGGAATTGAAACTTTCGATTCTAGGATACAAGACTCTTTAATCGCATCAAAGAAAGAGGGCGTTCACAGAATGCGGACGTCCCTCTTGTCATGTCTGAATGATGAAACAGGCAGTCTTTCAAGCCGTGCAATCAATACAATCACAGTCCTCAGAGTGTATCATCAGCTTGCAAGGATCATAAGATACCTTGATCTGATGGATAAACTCGAAGAAAAACTATACGAGTCTATTGAATACAAGCTTGACCATGCCGATTTGTCAGACGGTGACACGATGATGACACTGCTCCAGATTCAGGAGCGATTGCAGAAATCCATGATCGAATCCCACAAACTGTTGCAGCCCTATATGGATCTACAGGATATGTCAGTAGTCGATCTGATGTCCTCTACATCTACGATTGAAGCTACAACTGATAATCCAATCAGAGTTATGTCGCCGGAGTCAAGAGATCGAATCAGAACGAGCGCACAGAACCTACTTTCAGAATTAGGTGCAGAGCCTCCTAAAATGCCGGAAGCAGGTGACACCGATGTATGATTATGATCTTGTAGAAAGGATCAGAGCGATTTACGATTCCTGCGATGAGAGAGAAAAGTATTTCCTTTACCAGATCCTTCATGAGATTGCAGAGTCAGAGGATGGTCGGTCACAGACCTATGAAGATATCTGGCTTGCAGATTATAAAGAGATCCCGGTCGGAATCAATGAGTTTTTATCACACGACATCTATCTCGGAAAGACCAACCGAAACGGTGCAGCGGTGTTCCCATACTGGAAGCGTGAGCTGAATACAATATTTGGATCCGGAAACAAATTCTATGAGTGGATTTTGACCGGACCAATCCGAATCGGAAAGACCGTTACAGCGAATACTGCGGCTGAGTTTATGCTGTATAGGCTGATGTGCCTGAGAAATCCGCAAAAGTTTTTTGGAAAAAAGGAAAATTCAGAATTTTCACTGCTGTTTTTTAACTTGACGAAAGACCTTGCAAAAGGTGTCGCATTCCGAGAGTTCAATTCCGCATTAAAATTCAGTCCGTGGTTTTGTTCTCACGGACATTTCACAGACAGCGAGGAGAATCCTGTATATATTCCAGAGGGCGGTCTTATTAGCATTGAATATGGATCATCCGCAGCACATTCTTTGGGAAAACAAGTGTTCTGTTGCGTTTGTGACGAAGTAAATTTCGCTAAAGCCGGTGTCAAGGATATCAATAAAGCAAAGTCAAGCATGAAAGAAAACTACGACACAATCATGGGTCGAATTACAAGCACATTCAAGCATGGTGGTGAGGTTTTCGGAAAGATGTTTGTTTGTTCATCTAAGAATGCAGATTGCGACTTTTTGAGTGAACATATTGAAAAACAGCAATCAGCAGGTGCTAGCTTCATGCACATATCAGATGCCCCTCAATGGGAAGTCATGCCTCCTGATACTTTCAGCAAAGAGAGATTCTTTATTGCGGTCGGCAGCAGACATCAGCGCGGATTTGTTGTCGATGATAATCAGGCGTTTCCAGAGGCTCTTGAAGATCTAAGACAGCAGGGCTTTCGGATTGTAGAAGTCCCTCTCGAAATGAAACCGCAGTTTAAGGCTGATTTCGACATAGCACTCAGAGATCTCGCTGGAATCGCAGTTCCCGGTGTTCTGTCATTTATCACTCAGGATGTCATTGATGAGTGCATTACAACCGAGCGAAGAAATCCGTTCTATACAGATACACTCCAGATCGGAACTCGGGATAATTACAAAATCGAGGACTTTTTCCATATTGATGAAATCCCGCAGGATATCCTGAAAGCACCTACATACATCCATTTTGACCTTGCGCTTGTCAAGGACAGAGCCGGTATCAGCGGAGTAGCGTTAGTAGGTCGAAGAGATGTAGAGGTCACTCCAGGAAAAATCATATCTGTTCCCCTACTGGCACATTCATTCACAGTCGGTATTGAAGCACCTAGAGGGGCGCAGATCGCATATGACAAAATCAAGATGTTCACACTATGGCTGCGGAGTAAAGGAATGAACATCGTATCTACTAGCCGAGATCAATTCCAGTCTGAATATCTCGGTCAGTTATTATCGGCATCCGGCTTTGATGATAAGAAACTATCATTGGACAGAACGCCGGATGGGTATGTAGCTTTCCGCTCTATCCTGACAGAGCATCGAATCGAGCTGCTTGATGTGAAGCTGTTGCAGGATGAATTGATCCATCTACAGAGGGATTCAGTCACCGGAAAAGTGGATCATCCGGTCGGTGGTGGAAAGGATTTATCGGACTCTCTTGCAGGAGCTGTCTGGAATGCAGTCCTTTCAAATGATGCAATCCCTGTGAGCGGAAAGTCTAAAATTTCGGCTATGGCATCGGTAAACGCGAGAGTGAACGGAGTCAGTATCAATCCTTCGACAAATGCTCCGCGGCCGATGTTTGGTAATAATTTCTTTAGAAAGTGAGAGATTTACTATGCAAGTGAGAAACCTTCTCAAACCCGGTCATCAGGTCTACCCCATCCCGATTGGAACACTCATGACAATTCAGTACAATGTTGCCGGAAATGTCGAGAGAGTGTATCTCGGTGTCGGAGATCAAAAGGATGATGTGACATCCGAAGCTATGATCTACATGATCGAGCATCAGACTATCCCGGCAAAGCTGACAGTCGCAGGCGGCACTACTTTCGTTTACGGTGTCTTGTATACCGGAAAGATCCCGAAGCGCGAAATGAGCATGTCGGATATGCAGTACAGTCAGTATATGGAATACAGACAGAACGCGGATACATTCAATTTCTTTGCATTCCAGATTGACTGCACCGCTACAAAAATCTCAGGTGGGCTTTCAACTCAGTCTACACTCTCAATGAACAAGTTTCGCACTCTGAATATCCAGATGGTACCTGCAAATCCGACTGATGAAACAGTGAAGTCGTGGATCACTGGGCAATACTGGAATTTCGTACCGGGCATCTGCATGGGATTCTGGGATCCGATGGAGGAAGAAAAGTATATTCCGTCAAATGTGCAGATCATCACAGTGAAGTCTGTTGAAAAGTATACAGATGAATACGGTCTTGTCAAAGCTAGAATCAAGTCCAGCGGCGGCATTGTCCTGAATGTCGATTATTCTGATGTGATCCGGAACAATACTCAGCACGGTGATGTCGTGTATCTTGACTATAACAATTATATCGCATACACGATCCACAAGAAAAATGATGCTGTGCAGGATGTTATTGCCTGCGATTTCTGCGGAAGGAGATTCAAAGTTCCGCAGTTTGGTGAGGTGACTTGCCCTGATTCGCACTGCCTATCCAGATTGTATCCTGCGATTCAGGCATTCCTCAAAGCATTCAATCTTCCGATTCTGGAGTATGAAAAATACAAAAAGTACGCAGATACTGGAAAACTGACATCTCTGCCCGATGTGATGCTGCTTGATGAATACAGAGACATCCTTGTCAAAACGACTTTTGATAAGGTACTCCGCGCATTGATCTCACCTAGATTCATCCGCAGCATGAATGTATTCACGATTTTCGCAAATGCAGTCAATAACAATTTGCGCACCTTCATCTTCTATGTCGATCATCCTGACAAACTCGGTAGAGATCTGAGCATCAGTCATCCTGATCTGCATCGACTCATTGTATGGCTTTCAGATAATGAGAATGCATCCGATTTGAAAACACTCGTGCAGTCCGGTCAGTTTGAGATTGTTAAAAATGATATCAAATTTGATGCTCCTCCTATCTTCCGCAATAAGAGAATCTGCATTACAGGAAACTTTGTTCATGGAGATCTCGCGGATATTGTGGCAATTCTCAGGAGCTACGCTGCCGATGTTACGACTACATTCGATTCAGGAGCATCCTTTGTGGTTGTCGGAGATACGAAAGAAAATATCAGCAGTGAGATCGTCCATGCTGCACATGCGGTCAATGTTCCGGTGTATTCCGAGGGAGACTTTTTCAGCCATTATCAGATTGATGATGACATCAGAAACCTTGTATAAAATAGGTGGTGATTACCATGAGACTGATTGACAGACTGCGCGAAAACACGATCGGCAAGAAAATTCGGAACTCATTTATCCGGATGATCCAGAGCGGATCGTTCATCAAAATGTCTGAGGCAAGGTCGTGCAAGAGCTGGACGGATATCAAAGAGGTAGTCCAGACCATGCAGGCACTTGCACTAGATTCTCAGATTTCCATTGCGCTTTCATACTATGCGACCGATGCGACTACTACTAATAGTATGGGGCAGATCATTTGGGCTACCTCGGAGGAGAAAGAGGCCGCGGACTATATCAATGATATGTTCAAGAAAATGCGCATCAATTCATATGCGCGGTCACATATCCTTGAACTCGCAACCTACGGAAACATGTATATGCCGACATCAATCATGTATAGTACAGACATGTCACAGCGGCATGAAGGTGTTGTGCTTGACAATAATACGATCATTGACAATGAGTTTGAGGTTATCCCATCCAGCATTATTTCACCTGATGAGATCATCCATATTTGGAAAGACGGAAAGCCAGAGGGGTATATTTACAAGCCGGATGATGACAGCGATGAGATTCTGATCGTACCAGAGACCGGTGTGATTCATTTTTCTCTCGGCGGACTGCTTGGGAAATACAAACTTTCGACAAAGGATGCAGACGGAAACCCTGTCGATTACGACATTCAGTTTGCAGATCCGCTGATGGCAAATACAGCATCACCGACAAGAGTCCTCGCTCTCCTTGAAGATGCATATCTGCTTTCTGCTATGTCAAGAGTTATCAAATTCATCAATGTGGACTGTTCCGGTGATGAGAATGAAGATGCGGTCAGGCAGTCTCTTCTCACCGTCAAGAGTATGATCGAGCAGCAGATGTCGATCAATACTGCTAACGGAGATGCACAGAGCTACATGAATCCGCAGAGTCCGAATAATCTGATCTACCTTGCGAAAGTAAACGGACAGGATGCAATCTCAATTACAGACCTGAATATGGCAGATGCTACCGAAGCGGATAATAAGCTGCTTGACTATTTCCAGAATAAGAAACTGTCAACTCTCGGTGTTCCGAAAGAGGCAATGAATTTCTCCGCAGCGGAAGGTCTTGGAAATGCCGGAAGTGTCATGTCCCAGCGGTCAGCTCTTTATGCAAATATCCTTGACAGATTGGAAACCGCATATAAGTCCGGATGGACTGATGCTTTCAACATCTTTTTCAGGCAGCACAATCTCAGTCATTATGTGGACAAGTTTGAGCTTCACATGAATCCGATCATTACGAATCAACAGACAGTCATGCTCGACAAGAGAGATTCAGCAATCAGTCAGATGCAGCAGTTTATCGACATCCTCAGAGGTCTCGGTGTTGAAGATGCCGATCATCTGAAACGAGGTCTGGAGGAGATTCTTGTCGATGCATTCCCGACGATCTCTGCTGATGTGACAGACTGGAATGTCGATATGAGCGCAGGAGGTGAGTCCGGTGGCATTTAACAGTCAGCTTGCAAAACTTTTCTTTGCTGAATTGAAACAGTATAACCGGACAAACTTCAAGAATCTGTATTCTATCGAGATAGATATCAATGATTCTGCGGTTATCAAGGCATTCTCCAGTGTCATCACCCGGTATTTTATCTTTTGCGAGAAACATCCGGAAGTCACAGACCTTGACAAGAGAGTCCTGTATTTTCAGTTGAAAATAGACATGATTGCGCGGTTTTTCGCTAACTACCCTGACACGACCGCAGATGATCTGGTAGCATTTCAGGCAGAACTGCGGCATTATGTAAAGGATAATGAGGAGGTAGAGTCCTATGCCTCAGCAGTCGTTACGGTATAACATTTCAGACTGGCATCAGTTAAAAGATGTTCTGTCAAATAACAGCCGGAATCTGCATATCGAAGTTACAGATTTGCTGCCGGATGATAAAGGAAATGCTCCTGTCACCGGCATTCAGATCTCTGTAAAGTATGACGGATACCGGAACGCGATGTTTTCTTATGTCATCACTCCGGGAGGATCCGCAGTGACTCCCGGAATAGAACCTTATCTGACAAAAGATCAGATCCTGACAGAACTCTCAAGGTGGGGATTCCTTGTGACCTATAACCAGATGAGGCATCTTCCGACAAGCCTGATTGAGTATCTGACTATGCTGAATACACTTGGATACGATAAAATCAGGCTGCTTGCGGTCAATTACACATCTTTTGGTCGTGAGATCCGAGATGTATATGTAGTCGGTTTCATGGTGGATGGATGCCCGAAGTGGATTGACAATACCTATGAAACTACTCTTTCAGAATTCAAAGATGCTTTGTATCGTGGAGATGCAATCAATATCTCTGCGCTGGAGCCTACTAAAAATTGGGATTGGTCTTGGCTTGACTTTGTAGCGGATATTGATGATATCCTGGAGGAATACGCGCATGAATCTGGTGGGTGAAGATATCGTTCTGATGCGGAAACGATATGATGAGGCACTGGAAATGCGCGGTATTCCTTGCAAATATCAGTTTCCAAATATGCCGGGAACAAATAATCAGGGAGAGTCTGTAGTCGATTCCTATTCAGAGATGGTAGAAACCTACATTTTCTTTGATGGTAATCCGAAGATCAAGACTTTCAAGAGGTACGGATGGGTAGTTGAGAACGACAAAGACTTGCCGTTTCTTGTCCATTGCAGTTTCAATCTTCCGCATCTTCAAAGAGATTCTCTGTTTCATATCGGCGGTCAGTATGCGGAGATGCCGGACAGAGTATTCAGAGTCATTGAATTGACTTGCGATATTCAGGCTCCGGATCACATGATCGCGCAGGTCGTTCCTGTATATGACAAGCAGACGGTCGGTAGGACAAAGAAAGAGGTCGCACAGACCTTTAACACGAGCAGTCATTTCCTGCAAAGTCCTACTGACTACCGAGGGAAATACAGATCTGAATTGGATGGTGATAGCTGATGCTCTATCTATATGATAATGCGATTGCAGATGATCTGCGAAAATCATTCAATCCGGATAATGTCGAAAACCCTGTTGTCAGCTTTGTAAATACAGATAATGTAGTCGGAGTCGCCGCGCAGATTCAGAATGATGAACTGAAATTCCCTATTGTCTCTCTGATGAGAAAGCCGAACAGTGTCCAGATCGACAAGCAGAGGATGAATTTCACGAGATCTCATTTCGGAATTTCATCCGTCATCGACCAAAAGACAAACAATCTGTACTATGAAAAGGTGCTGCCGATCACTTTGGAATATGCTCTGACCGTCCTGACTACAAATACTGCCGACCGGGATGAACTGATCCGTGAACTGCTGTTCAAATATATCAATATGTATTTCCTGACGATTCGGCTGCCATATGAGTGTGACAGAAAAGTCCGATTCGGGGTTTCTGTCAGTGAGGCTGATATCGACTACAGCAGCGGATCGAGTGAATATGCAGAGTCAGGAAGTCTGTATCAGGCAATCATCCCGCTCAAATGTGACGGATGTGTCTATGTCACATATACTCCTGCGCATTTGGTACGCACGATTCAGGATGTAGATGCAATTCTGATGAAACAAATTGCCGAAGATGCTCCAAACCTTATATAAGGTATAGAATAAACCCTTGTGAGGTGACTATCATGCGCTATATCAATCTTTCCGGTGTTGTGAAAACTTTTTACGGCGTGGAGTTCAAACCGGGTGATGTGAGAGATGTTGACGGTCAGATCAATGACCCCGACATGTTCACAGCATTCGGCATTCCAGTTACACAGGATTCCGATCCTGATGCCGGAGCAGATATTCCCGTTACAACGGAGCCTGAGCCTGCTCCGAAACCCCGTAGAAAATCCATTAAGGAGGGCGAGTAATTATGCCGCATATCACAATCAATGAGATCAGTCAGAATTACACCTATAATATCGGTGCAAGCAGCTACGCAGAGGTTGCTTTTCCGATCACAGCAGCATGGGGTCCCGCTTTCACAGATCCGGCAGCATCCTCTCTGACTCAGGTGCTGGAGGAGAGCAGATTCCTGAGATTCCCCGCAACACAGGCAGGACTTGAAGCTTTCGTGGCTACATTCCGTGGTCCGGTCGCTAACTACAGAGCAGTAAAGGATTATTCCTACTTCTATGCAATGACACTGCTGACATCCGGCTATGATGTCCTGGTGTGCAGAGTCAGTAACGGAAACAAAGCATCCGGTCACATTGATGTCGGAAGCGGTGCGCTCTGGTGTCAGGCAAAGTATCCAGGCTCATTCGGAAACAGCCTGAGAGTCGAGCTTGCACAGTACACTCGCGCAGGAATCACTTCGGTCAAGTATTTCAATGCTGTTGTCTATGTCGTGGATGCAAACGGTGGAAAGACTGCTGTTGAAAATCTTGTCTTTACGATTGCAGATTCCGGCATTGATGAGATTCCTACTCTGTCCGAGCTGAAATCTCAGTACATTGATTTCCGCAATTCTACTCCGACTCCGTTCACGGATGATGATACGATTGCGGCGACAAATTATACTGTGCTCCAGTTCGGTACAGATACCGCAGAACCTATCACGACCGCAACTGCTACGATCACATCAGATCCTACCGCAATCGGCAATACAAATCCGATTATTCCAGGTACAGTCCAGATCAATGTGACTCAGACCGAGGGTGGCACTACAGTTTCATTCCTCGATGATGGAATCGGCAATCTCTATAAGGACTATGCAACAAAGGTCGGTACGATCAATTATACGACCGGTGTTGTGACATACTCCCCTGCCCTGTCCAGCCCGTACAGTGTTGTCGCTAATTACTCCACTCAGCAGACAGCCGGTACGATCAAGACGAGTATCCTGAATATCGCAAAGGATCGTTACGCTGCGGCATATCCGAATAAGACTGCTGGAGAGATTGCGGCTCTTGCATATCCTACGGCAATCAATGCCTACACTGGAACAGACTTCAATACTCTGTCTGCAATGCTCCAGATGGAGTGGAACTACTACGGTGCATTCTACGCATACACTCTGCTGCTCGACAAACTGAATTATGCTCCTCAGAGGGTCATCGCTCCTGGTTGGGATGATCAGGATCTCGGAAAGTTCGGCGCAACTACTGCCGGACTGACTACGATTTCTCCGCTTCATCTCCAGATCATGCGCGTGTCCTACTACGGCAGATGCGCGACCGGTCTGATTGATATTCCGAAGTGTGAGCCGAGAGCGAAGGTTTATGATGAAACCGGTTCTCCGATTGGCTACGCACAGCTCATCTCCCGCGGAAACTACTCCGGAGATGCAAACTACGGCGCAGAGTCCTCTGATGCTCTCTATGCAACACACTACGCACTGTTTGCACCGTGGGGCAATTTCAGATTTGTCGGACTGACAAAGCAGGTCGAAGCTTCTCCTTCCATCCTTGCACTTCTCATTCAGAGAGCGATGATCCTCAATCAGCCGATCCAGTATGAGTGGGCGCTGCCGACTAACAGAAAGCAGAATCTTTCAATCGGTGAGCTTGCATACAAGATTCCGACTGCGATGCTCGACAAGTGGACAGAGCTTGACGGATCCGGTGTGAATGCCATCGCAGAGATTCCGGGACTCGGAACATCTCTCTGGGGCAACTCCACATCCTATGAAGTCCCGCCCGCAACTTATCAGGCACTCGCAAACCTCTCTACAAGGTATCTCTTCAATGCAGTCAAGAATACTGCATACATCTGCGGTATTGCGATCACATATCAGTACAATAACGCGCAGGCATATGATAAGTTCTATGCCGGGGTCACTCCGCTGCTCGATACCATGAAGAATGTCGGCGCAATCGAGGACTATTATGTGCAGATGGCGGCAGATATCAATGGACTTGACCAGGTCAACGCAAATAGTGTTATCGGTCAGATTATCCTCGTCGTCGCAGGAGTAGTCCAGAATATCACCATTGATCTCATCGCTCTTCCGCCCGGAGTTGACATCAATCAGTTCATTCAGTGATGCGATAAAACGAAGCGAATACGTCACATTCGAGGGGTTGCTGAAAAGCGACCCCTTGATTTTTTATACTTGACAAATTATTCTCATTATGTTATAGTATATACATAGGGGGTGTTCGCATTGAGTCAACTTACATGCAAGCTTTGTGGTGAAAAATTTGATGCAAATCACTATAATGCGCTTTGTCCGAATTGCCGGACTAGGAAATGCATAATCTGCGGAAAAGAGTTTAAGGTAGTAGCTCCGTACAATCAGCTTACATGCTCTCGTAAATGCGCCGGTATTTACAGAAAAGAAGCTGGTATTTCAAAAGAGGTCGCACGGAAAGCATCTGAGACAATGATGAAGCGATACGGAAAGGCAAATGCCCGCGATGTTACAAATCCGACCGAGGAAAAGATATGTCCTCTTTGCGGAAAGTCTTTTATTCCTGATACATTCAGGCAAGTGTACTGCAAAGATAAGCATTATGGTCCATGTCCTGTTTGTGGAAAACAAACGGAGATAAAAGAGATCTACATTGGTCCACAATGCTGCTCTGAGGAGTGTAGGCTGAAACGCATTAAAGCAACTTGTAAAGAGAGATTTGGAACAGAGAATGTTTTTGCATCTGACTACGGAAAAGCAAAAATCAGAAAAGTCATGCTCTCACGGTACGGTGTTCCGCATTCTGGCATGGTAAAATTGTTTCGTGAGCGGGCAAAGAATACAATGATCGAACGGTATGGAGCCGGAAACGCACTTCAAATTCCGGAAATTAAAGCTAGGGTCGCAGCGACCAACATGGAAAGGTATGGCGGAGTATCTCCTACATGCGATCCGGATGTTATGAAAAGGGGCATTCAAACTCAAAATGAATTATACGGTGGTGTCGGATTAGGTAGTCATATTACTAAAGATAAGATCCATCAATCTATGCGAGAGAAGTATGGGTCAGTGTATCCAATGCAGATACCAGAGATACGAGATCGCGCAATTAAAACTAATATAGAGAAATACGGATTTCCGAGTCCTATGCAAAATGAATCTGTGAAACAAAAATGCGTACAAACATCGCTAGAGAGATACGGAGTCGAACATTGGGCGCAGAATCCGGAGAATGCAAAAATAATCCATGACAAGGTGATAGATACATTGAGATCAAGATACGGAGTTGATAATCCATGCGCTGTATCTGAGTTTAAGGAAAAAGCACACGCTACAAACATGGAAAGATATGGTGTTCTGTACTACTGCTTGACCGATCACTGTGCATCAGCAAATGTTCATCAGAGGATCTCAAAGATAAACGAATATTTTAGTTCTCGATTGATACAGATGGGGTATGCTCACATCATGGAGTATCGTCTTGATCGCAAATCATATGATTTTAAGCTCGGAGATACTCTTATTGAGATTGATCCGACAATCACTCATAATTCAGCTTTTTGTGTTTTCCCTAATAGACCACCAAAAGATAAGAATTATCATCTCATGAAATCGGAAATCGCATGGAGTCATGGATTCAGGTGTATGCATATATTTGATTGGGATAATCTCGATAAGATATTCGGATTGTTTCAACCTTATATAAAGGTGTACGCAAGATCCTGTGAAATACGCGAGATTAAAAAGAAAGATGCGGAGCCGTTCATTGAAAAATATCATATCCAGGGAAGCTGCCGTGGTCAATACATCTGTTATGGATTGTATTATAAGGATGAATTGATTGAGGTCATGACATTTGGAAAGCCGCGGTACAACCGGAAATATGATTATGAGCTTCTCCGACTTTGCACCGCATTCGGGTATCGTGTAATAGGTGGGGCATCAAAACTGTTTCATAAATTCGTATCCGATCATCCGAATAAATCAATTATATCCTACTGCAATTCAAGCAAATTTTCTGGAGATGTGTATGAAAATATTGGGATGAAGTTTGTATGTCGGACAAAGCCAGCAAAGGTATGGTCAAAAGGCACACGGTTCATCACTGACAATGTACTCCGTCAGCGTGGTTACGATCAGCTTTTCAATACAAATTTCGGTAAAGGTACATCCAATGAGCAACTGATGCTTGAAAATGGGTGGTATCCTGTGTATGATTGCGGTCAGGCAGTCTATGAGTTTAGATAATTCCTAGCCATAGTTGTACTTCCTTTCGAGCACTACGGTCCGGTCGGTTGAAAAAAAATTGACCGGACCGTAGTGTTTTATGCGTTATATATAGTAGGGAAGCGATGATAGGAAACGCTTTCCGTACACTATTATATAATCAGAAAGGATATGAAATGATATGAAACTCTACTCCACAAAGGAAACCGCTGAGATTCTTGGTGTGTCCACACACACTATCAGAGCGATGATTGACAGAGGTGACATCAGAACATATGGATATCAGCGACCGAAAAGTCCGAAACGACATCGGAGACTCCAGATCGCAGAAGGTACAATCATCTCCTACATCAAATCGTGTCCTAGTAGGTTTCCTAGCGAAACCCTTGCGCGATTCAATATCTGTGAGGATGATTCATCTGCAGATACGACACAAAATGCTGCGACAGAAACTGTTTCCAAAAAGCAGTCAGAAACAGAACAGCCGATTGAAACACCGTACATTCTTTCTGTCAATGACTGAATCGCAATCGGGAATGTGACAAAGGAAACCGCGGTGCAGATGTTTCTGACATTACTCAAAGATCCTCTCTGCTGTATTGAGTCAATCAAGATTGAAGTTATGAAACGCTGAAAAGGTGGTGAACCTCGATTTGAGTAAAAAGAGAAACAAAAAGATGCGGAGTCAGACAAGCAATATCAATTATATGAATGCCGTTCGCAGACGAATAAAATTTTACACAAAGCCCGTGCGAAAATCAGCTTGGTATCGTGAGTCGTGGAAACCGCTGCTCGGAAGAAAGATACTTATAGAGGGTGTCTATTCAGAGTCAAGAGCCTATATCCTCGGAGGGTATGGGATCAAGAATATCCTTATCAAGAATGTTTCGATCATCCGGCATCCGAAAGAGTTTCGCGGAACAGACTTCGGACATCTCGATCATCTATGGGTTTTAGTCGATAAAAACCTGATGAAACGGATCGGAGCGCGATTTGATGATAAGGTCAGAATGGCAGGATATGTAGTAGAATATGTCAACTACCGGGATCATGAAGCTGAATACAGAAATATCGGACTGCAAGTGATGAACGCAGCTGTAGTCCGAAACGGAGATGAATTATTATGATGTATATACCGACACAGATTGAAAGTATAGAAGGGTCTACTATACAAAATGGTATTCCGACACCTGAAAATCCGGTTATTCCAGTATCATTGGAGGGTTTTGAAAGAAAGATGACGAACGATGACAAAATTCGGCAGATGTCAGATGAGGAGTTGACTGCTTTTCTGGACACGATTACCGACTGCTGCCATGCATTTGTGACTAAGTGCGATGAATGCCCTATGAAGTATCGAGATACTACCCCGAGATGCAATATAGGTTTATGGCTCAAACAGGAGGTGAACGAATGCCGGAACTGATTGACAGACACGATTTGTTGAAAAAGGTGTACGAGCACCCGCAGGAAAGAGAGCGGATGACGGACGGCGAATGGTGCAGAAAATGCATCTACGAAGCGCCAAAAGTCGAATCCGCACCCGTGCGGCACGGTCAGAAGTGGATACCGTGCAGCGAGAGGTTGCCGGAAATTGGCGACGAGGTGATTGTATACTATTCGTACTGTGAACGCAGCCCGATACAGGTCGCTCATTTACAATATGACGGTATGACGTATGAATTAAGTAACGGGGAGTATAATTTGCCTGTAAAAGCTGTAACGCACTGGATGCCGTTGCCAAGCACGGAGGGATTAACATGAATCCTGATTATAAAGCAAGAGCAAAAGGCGAGCCTACAATGGATATAAAAGAGCGTCTTATGCAAAACATTAAGAAAAATTCGTATTCTGGCTGTTGGGAATGGCAAGGCTCAAAAAGATGCGGATATGGAAGAACAATTATTGGCAGCAGAAAAGACGGTTCAAGAAAATCAATATCCGCACACAGGTTATCATATCAAATCTATATTGGAGAAATTCCAGAAGGATATGAGATTTGCCATAAGTGCGATAATCCATCTTGTATCAATCCAGATCATCTATTTGCAGGCACAAGGCAAGACAACATAGATGACAGAGAACGAAAGCACAGAAATGTTGTGAAGATAGGAGAAGAACAGCCGAGAGCAAAACTAACAAAGAAAGATGTCAAAAATGCAAGGTATGAACGGGCGTTCAAAGGTGTTTCATTCAATGCTCTTGCATCAAAATACGGAGTATCAAAAAAGACAATACAAAACGCAATAAACGGTGTTACATGGAAATGCGTTGAGTATATACCAGAGCCGCCGGAAGGAGGAACAGAAAATGTCTGAAAAACTGTGCCTCGTTCTGTTCTGTGATGTATGCGGACGAATGCTGCATGAAGCAATCGGTTGCCGCATTGAAGGGAAAGATTACTGCTTGGAATGCGCAGGGAAATGCCTCAATCGTCACGATCGTGCTGAGCCTGTATGTGCGTCGAAAACGGAAGGATGTGACACAAGATGCCATGCCAGAACCGCCAAAGGCAGGTGATTCATAAGCTATGTACTACCTATTCATCAGGAATCCGAGAGAATTATCCGAGTACAAGGCTAATTTTAATCGTGTCAAGAAAAGTATTCGTGAGGGCAAGACTCCTGTATACAGTGAAATCAGATCGGCTAGAACAAATTTAGTGGAGAGCGTTCCGTACAATGTGACGCAGGGATTTTTTATGATTTTAGCGGCTCTGATCATCTCAAAACTTGAAATCAGCGAAATATTGAAAGTTGCAGTAGTCCTTGTGGTGAATAATGTGTGCGGAGCAGCTTCAAACTATATTTTCGTACACATAAAGCATTTTCTCCGGGTTAGATTATGTCATCGGCTCGGCATCCCTGTTACAGAAGAAAATATCGCTGTAATGGAATCGCTTGAATATCAAAGTGTATGAAACGGAGATGATACGGAAAATGGACAATGATACACATTCAACCATAGCTATTATGGGCGCATTATTTGTGATCGGTATTGGGGTAGGAATGTTAGTCGGTACGCATGATTGTAAAGTGCATCCTGAGAAATATGGGATCGAGATCGCGTCTGAAACTACAACTATGGAAACTACTACCCAGACAGCGGCTACCACTACTGCGATCACGACTATCATTACCACGACATTTGATGAAATTACGACCACAACGACATCAAGCACGGCAACTACGACTACAACTACTACTGTGACTACAACGACCACAACGACAACCGAGACGACAATGACCACGGTGACTGCTGCACCGACAAGCCGATCATCTGGCATGACATATCTCGGATCATTCACCGGGACATATTATGCCGGAAACACTGTACCATGCAGAGGTGGATCCGGTCGGACTCTGCTCGACTGCTCAATCAAAGATGGCGATATTAAAGGCTCTGTAGCGAGTAAATATGTATACCAGAATTATGGATACAACCTGGATGACCGAACTAAGATTTATATTGAGGTATCATCTATTCCGGATATGACGGGATGGTATTATGTAGATGACTGCAATGCCAGCAATAGCATTATAGATTTCTACTTTTACCGCAATTCAAACAGTCCATTCCGTCAGGCAGGAGTGATATCAGTCAAAGCATACATATAAAGGAGATAACAATTCATGAAAAACAATTCAGCGAGGATTCTACTTGGATGTGTTCTAGGATTCTGCGCATTCGCAATCATTTTATTCTGCATAGGATATCCTTATCGTAAAAAAGATGACTCATCTATATTGGATGAAACGACAACTACTACTGAGGAAACGACAACGACAACTACAGTGACAACGGCAACTATGACAGAATCAGAAACATCCACAACGACAACGACAACGAGACACCTTATGATTTATGATATCCGCACTCGAATCGACATGATAACAATGTTGCTGGATCAGGCTGACTATCAGCGGCTGATTGACAAAGCACCGGAAGATCTGACAAGTGATGAGCGATTGGAGATTCAATACTATTCCTGTTTAGTATTTGAGCGGAAACAGTTGCGGGAATATTTGGAAAAGCAAGCTGAGATAGGAGATGATAACTAATGAGGATTGAGCGAATAGTAGAAACACTCTGCGAGGAATGCAAGAAAGAGTGTGATCGAAGAGGCACTGTACCAGAGTGCTACAATAGATCTGGTACTCCATGCAGTGATTTTATTGATAAGATGGATGAAGATGATGAGGATGATACACAGGAGGCACTATGTTCTACGACATCGGTATGATGCTAAACGTCCGAAACGACACCCGCACGAATCATCGCTTTCGGTTTGTGATCCCCCACGAGTTCTGCCGTTCGATTTTAACCTGTGATAAAGATTATACGATAGAGGTCGAATTCACAGAGGATGACGTGCGGGCAGGATTGGTGACATTTTCGATCGAGGAATTAGTCAACGATGACTTTGCAGAATAATAAGGAGGAAAGCCAGAATGACGAATGCCGATAAACTGCGCAACATGACTGACGAGGAGATAGCAAACATCGTGAAATTCTGGCTCGAATGCGATGACTGCCCCTTGCAAAATGATCGCGGATGCGATGGTGCTCAATATGCTGTCACAGGTTGTATGATGGACTGTGACGGAGACGGGTATAGATGCCCTGGATTGAAACAAGATCATAATTGTAATTGTAAAGAGTGTTTTCTAATGTGGTTAAAACAGGAGGTAAACAAAGATGTTGGATGCAATAGCTGAACTTCGTCAATTTTACACAGATCAATATGGTATGACTATTCAAACAATTTATGATCCGGTGCATTTCACACTGAACGGGCATATTGTTTTCCGAAACACTAGAAAAAACTATTCCATTATGTGTGCAGGACTGTCAGACAAAGAGATTACCGGATATTTTCATTCGATAATCTATGATGTTCTCGCAGAAGATGCAGCACGTCCATGACAGCAGTCATTATTCGCCTTTTACTTTTATTCTACAATAATCCGCAGAGGATTTAGGCAATGGGGGTTCGTAATATGCCAAAAATATACCCAACAGTGGGTGATTATGTTAGATTTGTAGATACACATACATATAGAAGAAACCCTATAAAAAGGGTAGGTAGAGTTATTAGCGTCACAGGGAAGAAAGTCACAGTCCGTTTTTGGATTGATGCTTTTTATGGGTTTGATGCTGTTAGCATTCCAATTCAGAATGCTACTTATATAGAAAAACCAATCGGATATGAGATACCTATGAATGTAGATTTATTTAGGATGTGATAAATATGACTTGCAAAGGAGATGTGTGTATGAACAATACCAATGATCTTGTTTATTTTGAACTTAATAATTGGTTTGCTGGTAGAGATTACCCTCCGGAGGAACCATTCACATCGTGGATTTCGCATCATTCATTTTCTAATGATGTATGGTGCAAGAAAAATAGACTGGTCGTTCTCGTCGGTACAATCGACATGTCAACAAACTGGTGCATTGCCGCACCTAAAGACTGGGTGAAAGAAAATTGCCCGGCGTTGTTATATGGCAAACATTACACATACACAACTATCATTCATCAGAATGGTGAAGATATACGGAAGACCCACGAGAAATCCATGTCTGATTTTATCAGGTATCCCGATGAAGATGGGAATGTATATGGTAGGTTTGGTTGGAGATTTCCAGAATATACAGAAGAAAATTTTGGAAATACTTATTATGAATGTGAGGAGGAGTAACTATGACTTGCAAATATTGTAGGCACTTTTCAAATGCTTATGGTGGAACGTGCTTTGGTTGGGTTGACCTTTCTGATACAGATAAGAACGATGATGCATGTAGGTGTGAAAGATTCCAAGAAGGTACTATGAATTTTTCATACACACCAAAAGCACAAGAAGAATATAGTGAATATGACAGATTGGATTATGCAGATAGAGGAGAATTGAAATGATTAAATTAGATTCTGCACAAGAAAGTTATCGTATTGCCAAAAGCATATCCATTGCATTGAAAGAAGACTATCTTGAAAATATCGCGGTCAAGATAATGGAAACCGCAAGAGAGGGATTGTTCTTTCTCGATGTTCAAAGTCCAAAACATGAACGTGATAAACTTGGAATCACAAGTAAGGGCAGGAAATCTGCTATGGGCTATATCACGATGATGTATTGATGTCGGTTATGACCTTCGGAAAGCCGAGATACAATGATTCATATCAATATGAACTGCTCCGGCTCTGCACTCTCAGAGGATATGCTGTAGTCGGTGGTGCAGAAAGAATGTTCAAACAATTCATTACAGAGTATAAGCCAAAGTCTATTATCTCATACTGTGATCGCGCAAAATTCTCCGGAGACATCTATCTGAAACTAGGATTTACCCATCTCCGCGACAACTATCCAAACATCACCTGGTCAAAGAGAAAACAAAAGATCACAAACAATATGCTGCTTGCCAGAGGATACGATCAGCTCTTCAACACGAATTTCGGAAAGCATACCGATAACAGGGAGCTAATGATAATGCACGGATGGCGACCGGTGTATGATTGCGGTCAGGGTGTGTATGTCTATCAAAAGTGAATACAAACTGAGAAATCAGCCTGTGAAAACGGGCTGATTTTTTATTTTTCCGAGAAAACCTTATATATAAGTAGAGGAAGAGGCACTGTTTTCGTGCAAATAGTGTCTCGAATCTGCATTATATATAATAGGAGTGATAGCAGATGTTCACGCCGCTTTATATGGGCACAAACCACATGCTCGGTATTGATAGTTTCGTACCACTTACCACTAATAATTTTGAGGTTCGTGTGTATAACATGGACGGCTCTGCCCCCACCGAGTTTTCCGATCTTCTCACAATGTCAACAGATGAAGTCGGAGCGATCACTGAGGATGAGGATCAGATCATTGTCCATTACGGAAACGGACTCATCAAGTTCCCGAGCAAGGTCAACTACGGCAATGTTGACTGGACTCTGAATTGCTACTGTGAGCCGAATACTCTGGAGAATCTGAGAGCATGGCGCAAGCTTGTGTATGATCCTGACACTGAAAAGATGGGTCTTCCTAGTCAATACATGAAGCAGGTATTCTTCATCAAGTATGACGGACAGGGCAATGCTCGTGATGTCATCAGATGCCCCGGCACATGGATCGGCGCACTTGACAACGGTGCAATGAATCAGACCGGTGGAGATGTTGTCAAGGTCAGAGTTCCGTTCATCATTTCTAAGGCGATCTACATGAAGCCGTCTGATTTCAGATAAGAGGAGAATCACGATGAAACGCATGATTTCAGCTAGCTCCAGAAAAGAATTTCCAGATGTCTGGTCAGCAGTAAACGAATTCGGAGAAATCGTAGACAGTCTGAAAATTGAAACAGACTACATGGATCGCCGGACGGAAGATGAAAGCAGTCTGGAATATGATTTCAAAACCCCTGAGCAGGCAGAGGCGTATATTGATGCTCTTGAACTTCTCGCCGGAGAATTGAAACAGATTCTGGATCGCTTCAAACAGATCTCAATGATCGAGGACTAACTCCAATGAGCGATACAATCACAAGGATCATTTCAATCCGTAAAAGGATTATGATCGTACTCCAGCAGTTAAACAAAGACGGAGTAAACTTCAATGAGGATCTTGTAAATTCAACTGAAAAGGAATTAGGAGAGATCCTGAAACATGATCAGTGCATTCTGACCATGTTGTACGAGTTACAAAGCAAGTGAGTATTTGTGCATATTGCCGAACAAATAAGGTTTTACTCCTAGCCGGATAAAACTCAAAAAGACAATATGCACAAAAAAAACGGAGGTTTTATATTATGAAGATTCAGCGAAGATCAATTTCAGCGGGAAGAATGACATCTCGGAAGAGAATCACAGCGGCTACTGAATCCGGAATGAAGATTTATGTCGAAGGCAAGGCCATTGTCGATGTTTATGAGGATTCATACAATGAGGGTGAAGGCGATTATGTCAATGGATGGGACTTCGACATCCGTGGTTCATTTGACACAATCCAGCAGCTTGTGACAAAGCTTGCAGAATACGGTTTTTCCGATAATCCGAATGATTATGTGTATCTTGATGGTACACTCCAGTCCGACGCTTTTCAGGATGCCGATGGCATTGAGCCGAGCAATTCAGACATTGAAGCATGGAAACGCGGAGAGATTACTCTGTATAATGCTCATCTTGTACTCCCTCTCGGAGTCGGATCTGCAATTCATCAGATGACCGAGGACGAGGCAGAGGCATTCGGCATTCCGATTTATTGATTCAAACTGCAATGTCGTGAGCATGACATAAACAAACTCATTTTCATAGCACAAATCCAGCCGCTCCAATATACCTGATAATCATCTATCTGGAGCGGCTGGATTTTGCAAAAAAAAAAAACGAGGTGTATCTATTATGAAGATTAAGAGAAAGCGTATTATGGCGTCATCTGGAAATATCCGGCTTTCTTACAGTGGCGGAAATAAGTATTTCGCAACCTACACTGTGTACGATGGTCGAGACAAGATCGGTCTGCTCGAAGATCATCACACAGGAGTGAAGAATCCATACTATATCGCGTGGCATCTTTATGGAAATCCCGGTCCGAATCAGGCTGGAAATACAAAGATGTTCTACTCTAAGGATGAGGCTATCCAGTGGATTATTGATAATCTCGGAAAGGGTGATCTTCGCAAAGAGGTTGGAGCATCTACCAAAACCCGCAAGACTTCGATCAAAGCAGATGCAGCAGATGTCTATGAGAACGGAGAATTTGAGCAGTATTGCGTCTATGATGCAGATACTCTTGAAATCATTGATGTCCTTGAAGATAAGGATTCTGCGATCGCCCGTGCTGATGAGTATCGCCGCAAGCATCCTCGCGCATATGTCGCCATTGATTATCAGATCGTCGATGAAGATGGAGAACTCCTCAGCGATGATGATAACAGTGTAATCTATGCTCCTGATCCTGTAGAGAGCAGCACTCGTACAAGAAAGACTCCGATCAAAGCAGATGCAGCCGATGTCGGAGAAATCCGCGATCAGCAGTATGTCGAAGATTTCTTCTATGATATCGAGATCAATGGTAATCCTCTCGGCACATACTATAAAAAGCTTGAAGATGCTATCGAAATTGCGCAGCAGTATGCATCTGACCCTCAGTATGCAGATGATGAAATCGCGGTCGTTATCCGGCATCAGCTTGTCGATGATGTCGCGGGAGAGGTCATTGACTACTTCGATGATGATGGCGCGGCTGAATGGAGAAGTGATGACTATCTCTATGAGAGCACAAACATCACCTGCGCAGCAGATGCAAACGGCTATGAAGATCTCGCTCTCGCCCTCGGAGATGCAATCAAGAAACTTGCCGCCGATGAAGATCATCTCAATAATTTCATCTCATATCTCACTCAGCATTTCCCTGAGTGGCTGAGAAAGTATGCAAATACTCCGGATGGTCTGGTTTCCGAGTTCCGCGAGTTTGCGAATATGAATTTCTAAACTAAAATTTGTGCAATCTGCTATCAGAATGTGTTTCTACCCTATAGGGAAATACAAACCTAGATAGCAGATTGCACAAATAATAGCCGCTCCAGAGATTCTATAACAGAAACACCGGAGCGGCTATATTTCAGTATAAGATGTGAAACTAGCATGAAGAGATATATCATGGCGAATGACTGCGGTGTTAGAAAGCTGACAGCGTGAGATAAGCAGGATATCCAGGCGATGCTCAGAACATTTGACTCGAACGGCACATATTCGCAGCGCGGAAGATGGTCGATATCCGCCGGAGGATATGATGCTGACTTTGAACTCTGCATAAACTGCGATGACGATGGACGGAACATCGAGCGTGTACAGTTTGTCGTACCTCTGATCCGCAGTGTATCCGGTCATCTTGAAAATGTCGGCGGCAGATATCTTGATGATGCTACATTCAAGAAAATTGCAGATATTATCATTTCAAGATATCCTGACTGCTATTTATAACGGAGGATTGACAAATGAAGAGATATATCCGCTCGGCAGAATATACTCAAAGAAATTGGGACACGGTTATCCGATCACTTGAAATCGCTGCATCTGATATCGGTCTTGCGATTGATGTTACATCAGAAACCGGAGATCCTGAAACAGGAGGACGCCTCATGTTCGATCTCCTGTCCAGCGATGGTGTGATTGATAACTGCGGAATTTCAGTCAAAGATGGAAATGAACGCCCATACGGAAGAGTATATGTCATCTGGGATAAGAAGCAGTCCGCATCAGTTTCATCTGTTTACAGAGCAGTAGAATGGTTCGGAGCGTATTTTGATGCGAGGATGAAATAACATAAGTAGCCGCCGCGCCTATGATCTTCAAGCCTCTGGAGATTAAGCGTACCACGGCGGCTCCTAATCGCCGGAGATGACGAGGATTACGGCGAGGATGAGGATGAGGTCATCATCAGTGACAATGGAGCTGGTGCTGATGTAGTTGCAATCGTAGATAGTCTTGATTGACACTGAATAACCTTATATAATGGTGAATACCGCAGTATGGTGTTCACCATTTTTTCTTTTTATATCCCGAAAACTTTTTAGGAGAGTGAAATCATGATTTCAGAGAAAATTGAACTGCTCGGCAAAGGTCTGTATAACGGCATTCCAGATGTACTGACATTGAAGAGCATTCCTACTGCATCAGAGCTTGAATATGTCGGAGCGGAGGATTTCGACAAGACAATGCTCGATAAGATTCTCCCGGCATCTGTTGAAGAGAAGATCGACTTCTATCAGCTTCTCGATGTGGATTACAGATGGGTCTGCCGCTGCCTGAGAATTGTCAATTACGGTCCGTATTACACAACTGATCGGATCCTTTGCGGAGATTGCGGTAAAATCTCATGGGGAGAATATCAGGTCAATCTGCATACGGTTGCTTGCAAGCCGATCCCGGAAGGATTCCAGAATCCTTTTACTATCGAAGCTGACAGATTCATCGACCAGAAATACCCTGTCCAGATGGTGCTGCCTACGATCAAAATGACTCTTGACGGTCAAAAGGATAAAGCATTCAAAAACTCGGACGGTACCGTCAACAGAGATCTGGCACGGCTATGCTATACGATCAAGAGTATCAATGGCAAATCTGGGCTGACTCCGATTGATATCAAGATGATTATCCAGAACAGCTTTTCACCGGCAGACTATATGCTGTTGAAAGAAACCGCATATGAGCTTTCAGATTTTGGAATCAGAATGGGTGGTAAAGCGCAGTGTCCGGAGTGCGGAAGTAAAGATGCTACCTTCATCGCATTCTCCGATGACAGATTTTTTCGTCCGACCGTGGGAAATCTTCTCGAATGGAAACGCGATAGAAGTCAGCGGAAAGATGAGGACACCGCAGGAGCTGAGACAGCAACTGTATGAGAACATAGTTGACGAAGCCTTATTCATCTCCAGAGCCTCTGAGGGAGCAGTCTCCGCAGAGTGGATCATGGATCAGCCGGTGTTCATCAGAAAGAAATATGTCAAGTCATTCACCGCAGAACTGAAAGAGCGGGAGCGGCTGTTGAATAAGAATAAGTCAAAATGATAAACAATGAATCGGCAGATGTGCAGACATGATGTGTTCATGTAACACATCTGCCGGTATCTATAATATACGGAGGTGTTTCACTGTGGCTGATGATCTCACAAATGAGCAGATTGGTGATCTGCTATCCAGTATTCTTAATAAGAATCAAAATCTGAGCGCACAGCAGAAAGCACTGGAATCTATTGATAAGTCTCTGAAGCAGCTCCTTCTGAATAGCCGGAATATGTCGATGACCAATGCACGGACAGATTTCGGCAATGATGCGTCTACGGCTTTCAGGTCGAGAGCAAGGGATTATAGACCTGTTACCGGAAGAGCCGTAAAAGACATTCTGTCCGGATCAAACCCTGAGCAGGTTGTGAGAAGCCTTGTCCGGCAGATTCGTGAAAGTGCAAGTGGCAGAGTCGATGACATTGTGACCGGATTCCTTGACGGCATGGAAGAGCAACTCATGGACGGACTCGAAGTGTCAAAGTTCAGGGATCGTGTGTCTGAAATCTTCAAAGACATTGCAAAGAATATGGGTGTCGATGTCAAGGGCATCAAGAGTACTCTCGGCAGAGAACTCATGAAAAGATTTCTCAATTTGAAAGATGTAGCCGCTGTAACAGACTTTGCGAAGAAAGCTTTGAACTCCAGTCTCGATGCGATATCTGCAAATTTCAAGCAGAAATTCAGAGTTGCTGGAGGTGTAGATATTCCTGAATATCTAAAGGATGAGAACGGTAGAATCAAAAATCCAGATGATATGACGGAATCAGAGCGTCGTCGGTATGATGAAATAACAGAGAATAATCGAAGAGCTACATTTGATGCCGCTAGAGGAATCGGTAAAGAAATTTCCGATTCAGTCTCTAATATTCCTGTCGTTGGTCCTGTCAAGGATATGTTCGGATCTTTCGGCAAGCTGTTTGGGGATCATGTCGGATCCTTGTACTCAGGCGGAAAAGAAAACTACCTTGCT
>JAEEGL017052497.1_pt1 | contig 48779 bp, 35 predicted proteins | sample 9134231 | NCBI WGS metagenome assembly JAEEGL01 (sample SAMN16246548, study PRJNA631951) | gut metagenome | biome: gut microbiome; feature: rumen; material: fiber-attached | host: Bos | place: Iran: Karaj | collected 2018-10 | reverse complement strand
TCGAAATCCTCATTTGACCAGATATCGATCTTCTGGATCTCGTGAGATGTACGGAAACCGTCGAAGAAGTTGATGAAAGGAAGACGTCCCTTTATAGCTGAAAGATATGCTACAGGAGTTAAATCCATAACTTCCTGTACGGATGACTCACAGAGCATAGCGCAGCCTGTCTGACGGCACGCATATACATCGGAGTGATCACCAAAAATATTGAGAGCGTGAGAAGCAATACAACGGGCAGCTACGTTGATAACACCCGGAAGTCTCTCACCTGCAATCTTATAAAGGTTCGGGATCATAAGAAGAAGACCCTGAGATGCTGTATAAGTAGATGTAAGAGCACCTGCTACAAGTGAACCGTGAACGGTACCTGAAGCGCCGGCCTCTGACTCCATCTCAACGATCTTTACGGTCTTTCCGAAGTAGTTCTTTCTTCCCTGAGTCGCCCACTCATCTGTGTGCTCAGCCATGGGGGAAGACGGTGTGATGGGATAGATAGCGGCAGTATCTGTAAAGATATAACCTGCATGTGCAGCAGCTTCATTGCCGTCCATCGTCTTTTTGTTACGTGCCATGTTATTTCCTCCTTAATAAAATTATAAACATGTATGCCAAAAGGCATGTCGGAAATAATCTTAACACCAAAACTATTAAAAGTAAACAAAAAAAGGAGCCCTAAGACCCCTGTTTTTTATACTCTTGTCATAAACATGTTAACCACTTCCGCGGTGGTATCAGCCGCCTGTCTGCAGAATTCTCCGTAGTCCATTTTAGATGATTCATTTGCTGAATCTGAGATGGCTCTGACCACTCCGAAACGCAGCTCGTTGGCTACACAGACCTGACCTACAGCCGCTCCTTCCATTTCACAGGCTACAGCCTGGAATTCACCGACTATCTTCTTTTTTACGGAATCCTCGGAAACAAACAGATCGCCGGACGCAATGGTGCCGAACATTGAATGGATCTGCTTCTCACCCTTCTTTTCCTTTTCAGAATTAAGGATATCAATGCTTTCCTTGAGTTTATCGACGACATACTGGTTTGCCGGGAAGAAACGCTCACCGCTTACGCCTATCTGGCCTTTCTTGAACCCGAGAGCCGTACAGTCCATATCATGCTGCACAAGTTGTGATGCTATAACTATATCAGTCACCTTGAGATCCGGTGTAAGGCTTCCTGCCACACCGACATTCAGTATTATCTCAGGTTTGAAAAGATCTATCATTATCTGCGTACATACGGCTGCATTTACCTTGCCCACACCGCTTATCGCCATGACCGTATCCTTATCCTTTTTCTTTCCTGTAACGAATCTGACACCCGCATGCTTTACTTCGGATATATCCGTCATATCCTCAAGCAGCTTCTTCATTTCGATTTCCATAGCACAGATTATACCTATCATAGTCTATTACTCTCCTTCCTCTATGCTTTCGATCCCGGACAGTTCCTCTGAAGAAACATCCGTCTTATCTTCAAGTGCCTGCACATCACGGAGCTTTCTGTTGATGGCATTCGTTCTGGTGGTCATAAGCTTCTGCAGATCATTGCTGGTCATATCAAGATGCTTCTGCATCGAGATGAGCACATCTCCAAACTTACCGAATTCCGTCTTTACGGATGCAAGCACATTCCATACTTCATTGCTGCGCTTCTGGATAGCCAGCGTCTTGAAGCCCATTTGCAGGCTCGAGAGCATGGCTCCCATTGTGCTGGGACCTGCTATATTGACCTGATAATCCTTCTGGAGAAGCTCCACCATTCCCAGATTAACAGCTTCCGAATAAAGTCCCTCAAACGGAAGAAACATGATCCCAAAGTTGGTAGTATACGGCACTTCGACATATTTGTCTTTAATATCTTTTGCCTCAGCCTTAAATCTTGTAACAAGCTGCTTCTTTGCGGCATCTATAACAGCCTTGTCAGCCGAATCATAGGCATCGAGCAGTGTCTGATATGTATCTCCCGGGAATTTCGCATCTATGGGCAGATAAACATGGCTTCCGTCCGAACCGGGAAGCTTTATGGCATATTCTACACGCTCTGTGCTGCCCGGAACTGTTGCTATATTCGTATCATACTGCTCGGGACTGAGTATTTCCTCAAGTATGGCTCCAAGCTGAAACTCACCGAGTATACCTCTGGTCTTCACACCGGAAAGAACCGCCTTAAGTCCGCCCACATCTCCGGCAAGATTCTTCATCTCTCCCAAGCCCTTATACACCTGCTCCAGCTGGTCGCTCACGCTCTTGAAGGATTCACTGATACGCTTGTTCAATGTCTCTGTAAGCTTTTCATCAACCGTACCTTTTATCTCATCAAGCTTCTTATCGGTACGGTCGCTGAGCTCGGTAAGTTTTTTATCATTATCCTCACGGATGCGGTTAAGGCTTCTGTCGTTATTCTCTCTTATCTCAATGAGATTCTTTTCAGTGCTTTCCCTGAGTGCAGTGATCCCTTTCTCCATGCTCTCTGTCTGCTTCTTTGAAGTCTCATCCAGATGGCTTAACTTTGTGGCAAGCAGCTCGTTCATGGACTCCCTGTCTGTCTTCTGCGCTTCCGTCATCTGATTTCCAAACTTCTCCTGAGAAGCGGTAAGCTCCTGCTTGAGAGATGTCTGTGAAGCCGTGACTTCCTGCTTGAGCAACTGCTGTGAATTTAGCAGTTCCTGCTTAAGTGAAGCCTGTGAAGCCATAAGCTCCTGCTTCATCGCGCCTTCGCTGGTCATAAGTTCCTGCTTAAGCTCAGACTGCTTCTGTCCAAAATCACTGCGAACCTGATTTATCTGAAGAGAAATATAATCTCTCATATCCTTCTCAAGATCATCCGCTGTGGCATCAAGCTCATCCAGTATCTCTTTTTTGGCTTCCTCTGCTGCCGCTGCTGCATCGGGCCCTTCAGATTTCTTTTTGCCCGAAATGATCTGCATGATGATAAGAACTGTATTTATGATAAGAAGCACCACTGATAAAATGATCAGATAGATTTCCATATATCAACTCCTCCTTCAGAAACCTGCATAAATAAATGACGAAATACCGGTAAAACTCATCACCGACCAGAACAGAGCCGCTATCGTGAACAACGCCGTCTTCACATCCGGCTTAAACTCAGTTTCATGACTGTTCCTGCAAACAAATACCACAGCAGCTGCAGCACCGAGGAAAATGTAAGCAGGCAGTGCCGGCATCTTTGTGACCATACTTGCAGCAAAAGGAACAAAGCTCTCAACTATCCTGAATTCCGGTATGTTAAATCCTGATGATATCACTGCTGTCATCCCTTCGGTACGTCCCTCAAAGAGTCGCCCGAAAAGCATCGCAGCCTGTGAAAGACTTCCGCATCTGAAAAGCAGCCAAAGGAAATTCACAGCTGTGAAAGTAAAAACTACCCTTATACATTTTACCAATGTATTCTGCTTTTCCGGCATAAGTTTTTTAATCAGCCTGTCAAAGCAATTGAGCATTCCGTGTATCAGGCCCCATATTATAAACGTATAATTAGCTCCGTGCCATATACCGCTTATCAGGAATATTATCATGATATTGATATATGTCCTTATCTTTCCCCTGCGGCTTCCCCCAAGCGGAAAGTATATGTATTTCCTTAAGAAACCTGTGAGAGTCATATGCCAGCGTCTCCAGAAATCTTCTATGGATACCGCCTTGTACGGAGAATCAAAGTTGTGCGGAAGCTTTATGTTCATCATCCCGGATACACCCTCAGCCATATCGCAATAGCCGCTGAAGTCAAAGTATAGCTGGAATGTATAAAAGAGCGAGATCAGTATCACATCTGATGATGAAAGCAGATCCGGATATGCAAAGGCTGTATCCACGGCTCTTCCGAACACATCCGCAAACAGAGTCTTCTTTAAAAGCCCTACGGAAAAGAGATACAGACCGTGTGAAAGCCTTGTGTAATCTGCTTTTCTGGAGTTTAAATCTTTAAGCTGCGGAATGAAGCTTTCCTGAAGCGTGATGGGGCCCTGTATAAGCGTAGGAAAATATGAGATAAAGAGTGCATATTCCCTAAATGACACATCCTTTGTCTCACCTCTGTATGAATCAACAAGATAGGCAAGCTGTCTGAATGTATAAAAGCTTATCCCGAGCGGAAGAATTATATCTAACGCCCTGAACTCACCGCCGCTTATCTTTGCAAATGCCGAAAGGCAGAAATTAAAATACTTGAAATAAAAGAGCGCCAGAACATTCACGGCTATCGCTCCTGTTAAAAGCATCTTCTGTCCGCTCTTTTTTAATAACAATCTTGAAAACAGAAAATTAATGACCAGCGACACAAGCAGCACGCAGGCATAAACAGGTTTATAAAATCCGCAGAAAACAAAAGAAGCGCAGATGAGAAAAATATCAGCTGCCTTGTAATATTTCCTGCCGTCCAGGAAAAGTTTAATAAACACCGTGAGCGGCATAAATATGAGTATGAATATGTAACTTGCAAAGGACATCAGTGAAGGCCCTCATAATCAAAGTTCATATACAGTTCCCTTTCGCGTTCAAAATACCCGTCACAGTTTTCCTTTGTGATAAGTGAATCTCCTGCTGCCATATCATTAAGTATCATCGTATTGATCCAGTCGCCATAATGGGCCTGATCCTTGTAATTATCAGCATTTGTGACTATATCAGCTCTGTCCCCCCAGGCAAAAAGCTTAATATTAGGCACTTCAAGCAACTGTCTTACTGCTGCCTCTTCTATATCAAGCTGCCACTTAAGCTTCCCCTGTGAATCCATCATATCCCAGTAATATATGCTGTATGGCGTGATGAAGAGATAGAATTCCGTTTCGGGATTGTCAAGCGCAGTTTGTATCACGTTTTGCTCAAGATTATCATGGACTGTTTTTAGTTCTGCTTCACTTACCGGAACCTCTTCAGACACACGTCCCTGTATGACATAGGTTGAGAGCACCTGATCTTTTCCAAAGCCCGGTGCCTCTGCCATCCAGTTGCCGTACTCATCAAATGTATCGGAAGGTTCACCGTCAAGCGAATTCTTAAGATCCCCTGCAACCGCTTCCGTAAATATCGATTTGTTCAGAAGGTATGCGGCATCATCAAACGGATTGTCATTGGTCATGAATTCAGGAGGTTCAAGATGACCGAAATCCAGGTCATCATGCTTCTGGTCCTTATCCTTTACAAGAAATGAATAATCAAGACTTCTGATCACACGCTTCACATCATTCCCTGATGAAAGTGCTCTCTTTACGCCCTGATCAACCTCTTTAAAAAGACCGCCCCTGTAAGTGATCTTTACGGTATGCGCATTAAAGAGCGCATCCGCTTCGCTTGTTTTGAAATTCTCCGCCATGGAAGTTCCGGTGATAACAGTATCGTATTTGAAGTGTCTTGCTATTCCGTCATTCTGATAGCGTCCGTCCGTAAGCGAATAAGATATGCCTTCCACCGGAGCATGATAATGAAAATACGGATCAACAAATATCGTAAGTCCGGCGCAAAGTACAAAAAGAAAAAGACAGCTGAGCGTCACAGCTGCAAACCACTTTTTCTCTTTGCCTGCCGGAGCTTCTGTCTTTTTCATGATTTAATACCTTTGTGATTATCAGATGAAACCATCGAGCTTCTTGAGTCTTGAAGGAAGCTTCAGCTTCTTTATCGCTCTTGCCTCGATCTGACGGATACGCTCTCGTGTTACCGAGAACTTCTTTCCGACCTCTTCAAGAGTCTGGGGCTGGCCATCGCGGAGACCATATCTTAAGATAAGCACTTCACGCTCTCTTTCATCGAGCGCTTCCATGGATTCCATGATCTGCTGCCTTAAGAGTGTCTTTGCAGCTGCCTCCTCAGGAGCAACCGTGGTCTTGTCGTCCACCATATCTCCGATCGTTGTATCTTCCTCCTCACCGACAGGAGTCTCAAGTGATATAGGCTCTGCCGAGATCCTCATGATCTCCTGAACCTTTGCCTCATCCATATCGGCTCTGGCTGCTACTTCAGCAGTTGAAGGCTCACGTCCGAGTTCGCTGGTAAGAGTTCTTCTGATACGTACGATACGGTTGATGTTTTCAACCATGTGTACCGGAAGTCTTATTGTACGCGCCTGATCGGCGATGGATCTTGTTATAGCCTGACGTATCCACCATGTTGCATATGTGGAGAACTTGTAGCCTTTGTGATAATCAAACTTATCAACGGCTCTCATGAGACCTAAGTTTCCTTCCTGAATAACATCAAGGAAGTTCATGCCTCTGCCGAGATAATGCTTTGCGTTACTTACAACAAGACGAAGGTTTGCGCTTGTCAGATGATCGATAGCATCTTTTGCGTCATCGATGACCTTTTTATTTGCACGCATCTTTGCCTGCCATGTTCTCTTATCCTTGGCAGCCTTTTCCTTATTCCTTGCCTTCTTGAGACCTTCTATCTTCTCGGCAAGCTTTTCATTTTCTTCCCTTGCCGCCTTGCCTGCTTCGATACGCTTGGCAAGTTCGATCTCTTCTTCCATTGTAAGGAGCTCAACAGATCCGATCTCTTTTAAGTACATGTGAACAGAATCGGCCATAGCGGCGTTTTCATCAAGTGAGCTGTCCTTATCGAGATCTTCTATCTCTTTTTCGATCTCTTCGCTCTCCTCATCGATTTCATCGAGTTCCGAATCGGGAGCATCATCAACGGGGCTGCTTAAAACTATGCTGTTCTTATCGAGGGCATTCCATACAAGATCGAATTCCTCTTCCGTAAGTTCATACTTATTGAAGACATTGACGACATCCTGATACTCGGTGACGCCCTTCTTCTTGGCTTTCTTTATGAACTTATCAAGATCTTCCTCAAAACTTTTTCTAGTCTTGTCGTCCATAGTTTCCTCCTATTTACTCTTTTCCGTTCCAGCAGTATGTACAAATATTGCACTCAGGAAGTCCTATCGCCTTTATCATGTCATCGAGGCGCTCAAACTGCAGGGAATCAAAGCCCTGTCTCTTGCAGATCTCTGCAACCATGTGCCTGTAACAAGGATGATCGGGATTGCTGTAATCATCAAGTTTCTCCACATCTTTGTCACCCTCCAGATCGTGTATTACACGACGGGTTATGAGGTCCATCACTGACCTTGAGCGGGAGAAATTGAGGAACTTACATGCAAACGTGATAGGTGGACATGCTGCCCTTACGTGCACTTTTTTTGCACCGCTGTTGTAAAGATACTTTATCGTATCTCTGAGCTGTGTGCCTCTTACGATCGAGTCATCGATAAGCACCATGCTCTTGTTCTGTATAAGATGTTCCACCGGCACAAGCTTCATCTTTGCGATCATCTCTCTCACGCTCTGGTTTGTAGGCATGAAAGATCTGGGCCAGGTGGGTGTGTACTTTATGAAAGGTCTTTCGAAATGGATCCTTGCCTCGTTTGCATAACCGATGGCATGTGCGGTCCCTGAATCCGGAACACCTGCCGCATAATCCAATTCATCCCTGTTCTCATCGCGCATTGCGATCATCGCACCGTTGCGGTAACGCATTTCCTCAACGCTTACACCTTCATACATTGAGTTGGGATAACCATAATATACCCAGAGGAATGCACATATCTGCATTCTGTTACCGGGCTTTCTTATCTGCTCTATGCCATCGGGAGTCATAAATACTATCTCACCGGGGCCGAGCTCAGAATAATCCTTATATCCGAGATTTACATAAGCGAAACTTTCAAATGATGCACAGTAGGCATCCTCTTTTTTACCTATCTGAAGAGGTGTACGTCCCAGAGGATCACGGGCGGCATATATGCCTTCTTTTGTAAGAACAAGAAGCGTAAGAGAGCCGTCTACCTTTTCCTGCGCGTACTGGATACCTTCCGCGATACTGTCTTTTGAATTGATCAGCCATGCCACAAGCTCAGTGGCATTTACTTCCTCCGAACTCATTACCTGGAACTGCGAGCGTGTGCTGTAGGTTTCCTTTATGAGTTCATCCATATTGTTTATCTTGCTGACAGTGGCAACGGCAAATGTTCCGAGGTGCGACTGTACAAGTATGGGCTGAGGCTCGTAATCGGAAATACATCCTATTCCAAGTCCACCCTGCATGGATTCCATATCATCTTCAAACTTGGTACGGAACGGAGTGTTCTCTATATTGTGAATGGCCCTTGAAAAGCCATCCTTTCCGTATACGACCATACCGCCGCGCCTTGTTCCAAGGTGCGAATGATAGTCTATACCGAAAAACAGATCGATCGAAGCATTATTTTTTGAAGCAACACCAAAGATACCGCTCATGGATTAATTCCTTTCCCTGCTCATCAAAAATCAGCAACGACAAATTATAACATTACTTCAATGGCAAGTAAACAGGATTTCCTTCAGAATCATATAATATGCGCATCTGAGGCTGTCCGTAAGCATCATACAGAAACTCCGGATCCCTGTTCTGATCCGTGCTGCCTGAAGGAACTGCGGTATCATTTCCGGTCTGATCCGTGCCGCCTGAAGGAACTGCGATATAATTAGCCTTCCTGGATTTAAGGAACTTGTAGATCAGTATTTCAGCCGTAACAAGTATCACAACGACCGCAAGTATGATAAGTGCAATGATCCACATGGATACACCCTGTTTTTCTCCTTTTGCGCCTTTTTCCGAAGCATTTTGCTCTGAAGGAGACGGATTCTCACCATTATTTGCAGGAGCGGTTCCGGCTGCCTCGTTTATCTTTGTTTCAGATGATGACGGGACTGCGGCAGGGCTCAGATTGACCGCACCCTGCTTTATGCCTTCTTTTGTGTTTTCAGTAATGAAAGCCGTGAGCCATGCAAGAGGCGCATTCCAGTTGATCGTGCATTCATTAGCAGAATATGCTTCGATATGATCCATATAGCATTTGGCCGGAGGAATGGCTCCTTTTTTCCAGCCGCTTCCTCTTACCCAGGGATCATCCATTCCGGAATTAGGTCCGCCAACCAGCACGCCATTTGGCGCTGACGGAAAACTGTCATCTATCAGATTAGCCCAGTAGCGGTGATGCGGATACCTTGCAGCATGGGTGCCGTAACCTGTCACATAGGAATAATCCATTGCGTTTCTTCCGAGCAGATAATCCATAGCAGACACAGCACCGTTCAGATACTTTGCATCTCCGTTTAAGATATATGCATACGCAAGCACTATTCCATTATCCGCAACCAGCGAATTGGAGCCCCATATATATCCGGTATCACTGTCGGTGCTTGAAAGAGTGCTCTGGCCATAAGGCAGTCCGTAACCCTGCTTATCTTCTATTTTTATAAATTCATCAGCAGAAGAAATGATAGCATCGGCCGCGCTCTTAGCATCCGCTTTGTCAACTTTGTCATCGTTTATCGCAAGCGAAATGGTCCCGAGTGCTGCTGTATGCCCCCAGTCAAAACCACCGCAGGTATCAACGCTTTCGCCTCCGGAAAGAACAGTAGGGAGCTCTAAGAAGAACCCTGATCCCTTCATATCATCATGATAGGCTGCTTCACCTGTTGTTATATAAAGTTCCGCTGCAGCCCAGTAGAATTCATCACTCACATCATCGTCGCCGTATGCTCCACCGCCTTCGAAATTGCCACTGGGAGCAAACTGATCAGGATGAGCCTTTGCTGCCTCATATGCAGTCTTTGCAAATTCAAGGCACTGTTTGGAATATGCATCATCTATCCCCTTCCACAGACGTGCAGCCTGTGCCCCGCATGCTGCGGCATTAAGTGTTGCCGCTGTTGTGGGAGGAAGTATCACTCTTGTCTTATCATCATCTGAAGGTGCTATGCCAAGCCCTGTCCACTTGTCATCATGAACCTTGTGATAGACCATACCTTTGTATTCACCATCTTTCACAAGCATAGTCTGTATCCAGTCCATTTCAAAACGGGCTTCATCAAGGATATCCGGATATCCGTTATTATTCTCCGGAATATTCATGCAGCCATCCGCATAGGCCTTTTCATTCCCTGTCTTTAACGCAGCTTCATACATATTCTGTAAAAGCCAGAGGGAGATGCCGCCGTTAACAACATATTTTCCGTGATCACCCGCATCGTACCAGCCGCCGGTCACATCCTGACTCTGTCCGGTCACCGCTGTATTGTCTGTAAATGATGAAACTATCTGAGCATTGTCGGAAGAATGTCCGGCTGCTCTTGCAAGACGGTCTTTATCTCCTGACGTAATGAACTGACTTTCGATGGGGACCCCGGATCTGTTCTGATAAAAGTAATTGAGAGAATCATAGAGCATCGCGGAATAGGTTTCGGAATCACCTATGGAAAACTCCCTTGAAACCGCACCGTTTCCGGCCTTTAGAGTATACCTGCCTGCCTTATCATATTCAGAGAAATCAAGAATATGCACATCATCATCCGAATCGGCATCATGGCCTGCAGGCTTTGACTTTCCGTTCCATACTTCCTTTCCGTTTTCATCATGGAGCGAAAACTTTACCGGTGAACTGTCAGAGCAGAGCATGGTAGCTTTCTTCTGCATGCCCTCAAAATAACTCACCTGATTGGTAAGTATGTCTGAACGCACCCACGGAACCTCAGCCACATAATCATTCTCATCCGATGACTCATCAATAAGAGACATGTTGTCAAACTCGATCACTGTTCCGGCAGGGAAGCACACACCGTTTGTATACTGTCCATCGCCGCCCAGATGGAATGCCCACTCTGCCACATCCATACTCTGGTTTGCAGTAAAGCTAAGATCCACTGTCTTCCACTGATCAGCAGTATCATAAGAGATAGGATCCCATGTGGAATCAAGATCCGAACCATTGCTCATGTTGTGCCATATCTCTTTGGTGCCGTCCAGATTACCGATCTTTGTGTAATACTTTCCTGTATTGGAGGCCTTTATCTCATAATGCACATGATAATTGTGCCCCTGAACTATGGTAAGACCCCTGTGCCTGAACTGGCAGTCCCAACGGTCCTCGCCTCCGTTGGATGCTCCGCCCGGATTAACTATTGTGATACGGTACACGCCATCTGCGATCTCAAACTCCATCTCACCTGTCGCGGATTCAACTATATGCCACGGCAATCCCTTGCCATCATCAAAATCATTCTCTCCGAGCTGTTCCCCTGCAAAAACATACTTAAGACCGGGTGCCGCAAACATATCAGAACCGAACAGGCATGTTACCGATAATGCTGTGGACAGCAAATATTTAACTGCTTTTTTCTTCATGAGATGTTTTCCGTTTCTGTTGATCTGATCTTTATTAATCTGATTTTAATCTGATTTCTATTGATATAATTTCTATTGATATGATCTCTATTGTTTACGAATGTACACGGCATTTCCGAATGAATCCGATACAGCAAGTTCATACTTACTGCTGTATTTAAAATACCATTCAACAGGTTTTAATTCATCATCTATCAATACTGTATCAATATCAAATTTATCCAGTACTTCCTTTATTTCTTCCGCTGAACTTCTCGTTAGAACAAGCGAAAAAACACCATCTATTGCATTTATTTCATCATCTTCATAATCGTACGGGAAAAACCTTGTATCGACCATAACTTTTATATCATTCCACATCAGAAAGTTGCTGCTATTGTATCCATTCAGCAGATGGCTGTCTTTCCTTTCCTTTAGACAATCCATCACCTCATCCGAAATCTTCAAAGCCCGGCTCTGATCTACATATTCACCAAAGCTGTCCGGATATTTACTAAGCAGGATACTTATCGAGATCACAATACCTGCTACCATTCCGGCAACAGAATACATATTTAATGGTTTATGCTTATCTATATATTTGATCTTGTTTCCTGCGATCCATCTTGCAAAATCAATCAGATACTTATAAAGGAATACCTGTATCAGCATTACAGAAATTACTCCACACTTGGCAGATTTAAAGATCGCAAGCACTGAAGCAAGGATCAGACCTATTTTTATATAATCTTCTTTTTCTTTGAATCTGGACAAACCATATCCGCAGATAAGCACAACCATTACCAGAAATAAAGCCCTGTGCAGATTATTCGGAGAATAGGGCCTCCATTCTTTTATATAAGTATTATATTCTGAGCTGACACCAAAAAGCAGCATCTTAAAGCTTTCCATGACCATTCCTACCCCTACAGGATTGAAAAACAGCCCGACAAAGAAAAGAATGATCCCGGATATCCTTCCGGCATAATACTTTGGATCAATACTTTTATTCATCACTCCGTATACAAGATCGACCATAAAACATATGATCAAAAATAAACCTATTGCTTCACCCTGCCCGAGATGCATATTTGACAAAAGAATCCCTGACAGAAAAAAAATGATCACCATCTTTAAGTTTTTCTGAAGCTTTAAATAAACCAAAACAAGTATCGGAAGAAAAAGTGTTGAATAATATACCGGCCTACTGATAGCATTTTTAGGCATAAAGATGAATACGGCTGCATAAAAAATGAGATAGATAAAAGCACTCTTTCCCTTAGTGCCGTAAAGAATCCCCACTACATATATAACCACAAGCGGTATTAGTGCCATTATCATATATCCAAGCATTCCACCAAACTCAACCACTGAATAAAAGATCAGATCATACAGCCATTCCTGCTGATTCCATACGGTTCCTTTTATCCAGGAATAGGGATTTTCACATGATATTCCGTTTAATCGTATATCCCTCCCCATGAGGTAATGCCATATCATATCATAATCTAAATTCCCGAACAGTTTAAACACGCCTAACCATAAGAAGAACATCGCCGCAGCAAAAACTGTGATCTTAATCATTATCTGTAAAAAACCGGATTTATTTTTTTCCATTTAATCTCACCTTCTTATATACAGCGAATTACCACAGTCATCCGTCATCACCAGTTCGAAAGCCGAATTATATTTAAAATACCATTCCGATCTTTCGCATGAAGGATCTATCAGTACGGAATTGTAATACTTAAACAATTCATCAAACTGACCCTCAGCAAAACTCCCATTCTTTACCGAAGAAATGATCCCGTTCTGCGTAACATCTCCTTCTGTTCCAATAGAATAATTAATATCACGCGTATCATACATTACCGATATCCCATTCCACATCAGATAGTCGGCCACTTCATCGCTGTGAAGCATGTAAAGTCCCTCTGCCCCTTTCAGGCACTCTATCATTTCGTCCGAAATAACTGCTGCCTGTTCATTATGAACATACGATCCATAATCTTTCGGATATCCGGCTATCGATACGATCACGGAAATAACTGTTCCGATCAGAACACCTATGATCGTCAATCGATCTGCCGGCTGATATTCGATCTGAATTTTGATCAGATCTCCAAGAATACCTTTAAACATTCCGTAAAAATATACCGGCAGAAAAACGATCATCAGATATATCGCTGATATTCCGACTTTACACGAAACAAAAGAAAGTATTACTGCAGCTGTTACCTCAACAAAAACTATACAATCCTCTTTTTTTCGATCGGATATAACAGCATATCCACAGGTCATGATCACAAGGAGTACAACTATAGACGGTATAAGCTTCTCCGGAGCATACGGATGCCCGTCAAAGTAATACGATATCAGATGCTTTCCTTCCCTGACTACATTGATACCTGCAGGATTTACAAACATACCTGCCAGATAAACGAACGGAATTCCCAATGATTTAAGACATGTTTTCAGATCAAACTTTTTATTATACAGATCGAATGCCTGATCTATGATAAAGCACAGGATAAGAAAGAATGCTACGATAACAGCTTCAGAAAGATCAAAATTAGAAAGAACGATTCCAGACACAAATGACAATATTAACTTCTTTATTATAGAATCAAACTTAAGATACCCAATTATAAGCACAGGTAAAAGTATGGCGGAACCGAATGTCGGAGAACTCGCCGTATCTTTAGGAAAAGAAATGAATGCAACCATGAAAAATACAGAATACAAAAAAGCACTTATTTCATTTTTTCTCTGTAAATAGCCTATCGTCCATATCGCTGCAAGCGGAATGATCAACAGGATAACATATCCGGCCATCCCAAATGTCTTCACAGAAAAATAATACAACAGATCAAACATCCATTCTGATTGAGACCATTCTGTTCCATTTATCCATGTATACGGATTATCAAAGATAATGCCTCTTTCCAGTATGTCTCTTCCGATCAGATAACGCCATAAACCATTAATATCAAAAGAATCATACAGTGACAATACGAATATTGCTGTAATGATCAATGCAGCTATTGAGACCGGATATTTTAAAAACCGATTCTTTATATTTATTTTCTTCATTTTTCCTTCTCTAATATGTATTGATGACAGTATGCAGTTAATTTTAATTTCTTAAACCTCTCATGACAAGACCACGTGTTTTATAAAACAAAAGAAAAATAAGACCTGTTTTATCAGGTCTTATTCTTAGATATATAAGCTCTGTTCTTATGCCAGGAAACCTCTGTTAGTACCGGCAGCCCTGCTTCCTGTGGCAAGCGTACCTTTTCCATAAGTCATTCCCGCATATATCATATCCGTGTTTTTCATAAGAGGTTCCGAATCATCCGCTTCAGTTGCCTCTTCATAGGCATCTCTTAAAGATTTCATGATCTTTATTACCTCGGGAAGTCCTTCGGGATCCCTGCGTATGTCTGCCATGATCAATTCTCTTTCAACAAAACGGTATATCTGATAAGTCCTGCGGGCTATGTCATATTCCATATTCAGTGACTCGATAAGTTCACGCAGTACAGCCTTTGCATTCCTGATCCCTATCCTGTATGTTTCAAGATCTTCGAGGGTATATTCTTTACCGGATCTGCTGGTAACAGATTCTTTCACATATGTAAGAAACATATCGTAAAGTATAACAACCATGCGACTTTTATTCGCTTCGCTTATACGGAGCATGAAATCCTGTTTAGCTTCACTTGTCATATGCTCATCTTCCTTTCATTGGTTTTGATGATCCTTTATCCGTATATTACTGAAGCAGCTGCAGAACCTGCTGAGGTCTTTCATTAGCCTGTGCCAGCATCGATATACCTGCCTGTGAGAGCACCTGCTGTGTTGTATATGTGGTCATCTCTTCAGCCATATCCACATCCATTATCCTTGAATATGATGCAGTCATATTCTCTTCGGAAACACTTACACTTGTAGCATTGTGCTCAAGTCGGTTCTGGAAAGCACCGAGCCTTGAACGTACACTGTTCACGTAATCAAGTGCTCCCTTAATCTGTTCGATGCCTCTCTCCGCTCCATCCCTGGTTGAAAGATCAAGTCTTTCGGGATCATTAGCATCAAATGGAATCCCCATCTTTGAAAGAGATATCTCTCTTATCTGTATAGCGATCTCATTGCCTTCATTAGCTCCGGTCTGTATCTTCATTGCACCTATGCCGGTAACATCTATTGTTACAACTCCGGCTCCGGTTACATTTGCCTGTGATCCTTCGATTTTGAAATCCATTTCAAATCCACCGCTGCCCTTTATGCTAACGCGGCTTCTAACCAGCTGGCCGTTTTCATCCGTTATGGCTTCAACAGATCCCGAAAGAGTATCAGCTGAAGGAAAATTGTCTGAAGTAAGCGCTGCTGATGTTACATCCACGCTGTCAGGGATCCCGTTTGCATCGAAGTGTAGCAGCCGGCTCAGATCAACGGTATATTTTCCGGGATCAACATCCTCGGTATAGTAATCTATATCCATCACAGCCTTGTTGTCACTGTATGCCTTAAGATCAAAAGTACCGTCCAAAAGCGGCTGACCGTTAAATTCCGTATCCTTTGCAATACGGGTTATCTCTTTCTGAAGCTGTTCTATCTCAGCCTGTATCATCTCTCTGTCACCATCAGTGAGAGTATCTGTTCCTGACTTTACGGCAAGTTCATTCATACGCTGCAGTATGGCTGTTACCTCTGTAAGAGCACCATCTGCAGTTTCAACAACAGATATTCCGTCATTTGTATTTCTTCCGCTTATGCCCAAGCCCTTGATCTGTGCATTCATTCTGTTTGCTATGGCAAGACCTGCAGGATTATCCTTGGCATAATTAATCTTAAAACCGGAGGACAGACGCTCCATTGACTGACTCATGAGTTCGTCATTTCTGTTAAGAGTTTTGTTTGTCACTACTGCACTGGCATTGTAATTAATCCTCATAACGTACCTCCGAATACTTTTATAAATACTTTTGATGCTCTGTAAAGCGCTGCTGTATCGTCACTGTTACTATTTACATCGGCATTTCTGTGCGAAATATTAACACTCATCTTCTCAGAGTATATGATATCAGCACCACCGAAACTTACACCTTCCGCATGCATTGCCTCCGAAAGCAGTCCCAAAACCCTGTTTTCTTCAGACTTAAGCTCCCTGCTGCCTGTAAGGATCATAGCCTTTACGCTGCCCTGAGCTGCTTCAAGCCGCCCTCTGACACTTCCGAAACCGACGGTCTCCATATTTATCTCAGCTGAAGCTTCACCTCTGCCCTCATGGCGGATCCGGATGCTTACGGAACTCATCTCACCGCCTATTTCCATAGGAACCTCATAAGATTCTTCACGTGCAAGGTCTCCGGCCACATGGAGCTGCTTCATGGCAAGACTGTACTCCCTGACATCTATGCGTTCACCGTCTTTAAAGGCCGCACTCTCAAATACTGACTCCATAAGAGATGTCATTTCAGAATACGCTGCTCCCGCACTGTCCCTGTCATTGAATTCATCGATAACTCTTGCATAAGAAGAACGTATCATATCTTCTATAGCTGCACCTACAATGTCTCCTGCGTCTGCATTATCAGCAGCAAGCAGAGATGCCGACTTTTCACCGGTCTTAAACAGGCCTCCTCTGTTTTTTCTTAGGGCGTCCAGTCCCCGTGCATGATCGGCGGTTGCTATCACTTCACTCTCTATCAGTTCTTCATATATTTCCGTTGGAATATGGACCGCATCCCTTATGCTTTCCATATTGCTTTCGGCACGGACCTGAGTATATGCAGTCTCTATCTGTAAAGAGATATCAGACGAAACCTTCGAAGTCATCCCGTCATACAGATCATCAACTGTCACATCAAGACCTGTATCACGACGGCTTCTTACTGCTGTGAGTATATTCGCAAAATTTATTTCGGCTCCCGATTTCATAAGCATTCCAACTGCGGCGCCGTCATTTGATGCTGCCTGATGAAGCAGTCTGTATATGCCTATGAATGACTCCGATTCTTCATCACTTATAAGTCCTTTTTCCTGCATCCGCACGAGATACTCACTGTATTTTTCAGGACTGTTTGACGTATCCTCAGCCGCAAGACGTTTGTCCAGCTCGTCCATGCTCATCTTAAGCGGATTATCTCCGCTCCTGATAAGGCTTAAGGTCGCAGCAGGTGTCATCCTGTTTATTATCCCGTCAACATAGCTGTAAGCAGCCTTAACAGAATTTACAGATGACTCATTTATCTCCATGCTGTTGTAACCGAGTATCCTTACCGCCCTTAAATTCGGATCTGTTTTTTCTATACCGATCTCATCCAGCAGATCACCTGCATTTGCAAATGCCTTACTAAGTGAATCACCGAGATCCGTCCTTACCTCTGTACGCATGGTCTCATATGCCTGACCTGCGGCTTCGTACTGCCTGCGCAGGATTTCGCCCTGAACCGACAGCTCGTTTATGCTCACTGTCTGAATGCTTATCTGAACATAGCTTCCAAATACAGCAGCAGGCATATTTTTGAGGCTTTCCACCGTATCAAGGCTCTCTTTATAGAGTTCCGCCCTTGTATCGGCTTCAGCCGTTTCTTCCGCATCAAATCTTATCCTGTTTATCTCTGATTCAACACTTTTGAGTTTCTCAACCAGATCCGAAAGAGGTTCTGTTTCGATCGATATCCCCTGCTTAAGCATAGTGAAATTAACCTGAACGGACATGTGGAGCCTTGTTTCCTCCATGATACGTCTGGCTTTTACAAGGTTTACATTTGTATCGGTAACTTCATATGCACCTTTATCAGCTGCATTTTCTGCTGCCTTCAGATTCTCAATACTTATTTCCTTATCTTCAGAAATAAGTTTTCCTATAGTGGCATCATCTGCTTTTTCTATCGTCTCTTTGGCAGATACCGCTCTTTCAATCAGTGAAGGCCTGCCTGTAAGATCAGCTTCATATGCGGGCTTTCCGTCAGCAACAGCCTTTGTACCTGCTTCGATAAGCTTATCCGTATCAAGTGGGAAATCTATTTTTTCCAGTTCCTTATATGCAGCAAAACTTTCTGCGGTAACCGGTATATCAGCCTTTACCAGAGCAGCAGCCGCTGCGGTATTGCTATCATCCGAAACGAATCCCGCTTCTTCTATGACTTTCTTTAACTGCTCCATGATAGCTTCGGGAAGATCAGCAGTCTCTTTCCCATAGGCTTTAGTCATTCCCGTGCTGTGCCCGGCATAATATATATTCTCAACCGTCGGTTCCAGGGAATTGGCAGCGATATAAAGCTTTGTATCTTCTGAAAGCGTCTTAATGCCTTCGGCCATATCGAGCATTTCCTTCATGCCCGCTGCATTTTCCGCGGTAAGAGGAAGGCCTGCAGCATCAAAACTCTTCTTAATAGACTCTGCCATAGCAGGGCTTCCGGTTATCCGGACGAGCTTTTCCGTGCTTATATCATCATTGAAGCCATTTATCACAACGCCGGCCCTGGCTATAGTGGCTCTTATCTCGTCACCTATTGTAACTGCCTCATCAGGGTCGATCGCAGCCAGATCAAAACCGTCTTCTGCGGCCTTTTTATAACCTTCATCAGACATCGTATTGGATAAGAGTATCATCTTATCCTTCATAACCGATGCTTTGTCTTTTGCGAGAGGATCATTCAAAAGGGCTGCAGCATTCTTTTTGCCGGATACCCCGTCAATGAGCCCATTCTTATCAAAAGCGCCTGTACCGGGAACAATACTGCTGCTCCCCAGATTCACCGAATATGTGTTTCCTGCTGCCGACCTTACTGCTTTTTTCAACTCTTCCCTGTCGGTTTCCTTTACACTAAAAAATCCCGGAACAGCTGCTCCCTTTGCGGAAGCATAGCTGTCTGCGGGACGTTTATCATTTATCATGTGATCATAATTTGCGCTGTTCATAGGCATTTTCTCCGAAATAAGCTATTATCACTTATAATTTCGGACAGAACGGCAGATTTTTTAACCCCTGATCACCTTATCCTGAATATCTCCATATTCTGTTCATCAGGCTGATCTCCGGGATTCTCGGGGAAAAACACAACCAGCACATCTTCACCGTTCTTCACTCTTCTGTAAACACGGTCGTTCATACCGACTGCCTTCAGGGGATAACGGCCCCTGCTTATTACATTTCCCACTTCATCTTCATCATATGGCAGTCTGACATCAGCCCTGCATCGCAGGCGATATGACGAAATGTAGTCTTCCAACGAAGCCCTCTTCTGCAGATATTTACTCTCTATCGAAGTCTCACAGGCGATCGCGGTATCATTACTTATCGCATTCAGTTCCCTCTTGGGCTGATGTATAAGCAGACGCGTCAGTGTTATGAGCAGGGCATACAGGATGATCAGGATCCCTGCATATACCAACGCCTGCATATGTTCTCCCTGATTGAAACGTACAACCGAACTGAATACAGTAATAACGGTAAACACAAGGGATATTACAAGAAGTATCGCCACAAATACGGAACCTGCGAAATATTCTCCCCTATAGTAATCTCTTAACCTGTCCCTTTCCGAATCCATAAGCTTACGCCATCTGAGTTCTTTGGTACCGGATGCATACCGGCGTTCCGATTCACTCTTCGGAACAGGTTTTATGTTTATATCGCCAGCCATTTTACACCAGAATAAATCATTTCTTTCAAATTTTTACCGCAGAAATCTCAAATATAGGAGAATCCGTATACGGCAGCTCCAAAAGGAGGCAGATCAAATAATATCATATGATCCTTTCCGTCGCATTCAAAATTTTTGGATTTTATTTCTGCGGGAAGTACTGCTCCGTTTCCTCCAAATCTTTCTTCATCGGAATTGAGGACCAGTTTGTATTTGCCTTTCTTCGGTACACCTACACTGTAATCCTTTATCTCCATCGGTGTCATATTGAGGATAAAGATAAGGTTATTCTTTCCGTCCTTTGACTTACGGATGAAACTGTAAGTCGAACGGTAATTGTCATTTGCATTGATCCACTCAAAGCCTTCCCAGGAATCATCCAGCTCATACAGACAGCGGTTTTCCCTGTACAAAGCAAGCAGCTCTTCGGTGAAAGTAAGCATGCCTCTGTTCAGAGGGTTCTCAAGCAGGAACCAGTCAAGCTCCCTCTTTTCGCTCCATTCTCTCTCCTGACCGAAATCCTGTCCCATGAAGAGAAGTTTCTTTCCCGCATGTCCAAACATGAAGGTGTAGCCAAGACGGAGATTTGCATATTTATCGACCTGATAACCGGGCATCTTGTTAAGCATAGAGCACTTGAGATGCACCACTTCATCATGTGAAAGAGGAAGTATGTATTTCTCGGCGCAATTATAACTCATCGCAAAGGTCATCTTATTGTGGTTATCCTTGCGGAAATACGGATCCAGTTTCATATATTCGCAGAAATCATGCATCCATCCCATGTTCCACTTGAATGTAAATCCAAGTCCGTCATCCTCCGGAGCAGCCGTAACCTTGGGCCACGCCGTGGATTCCTCTGCTATCGTGATAGCACCATTGCCCATCTTCTTTATTATGCTGTTCATATGCTTGAAGAATTCAATGGCATCGAGGTTTTCATTTCCACCATACTTGTTTGCGACCCACTGTCCATCCTGCTTTCCATAATCAAGATAAAGCATGGAGGCAACCGCATCTACTCTTATACCGTCAACATGAAATTCCCTGAGCCAGTAAAGAGCGCTCGCTATAAGGAAGTTCCTTACTTCAGACTTTGAATAATTGAATATCTTTGTGCCCCAGTCCGGATGCTCGCCAAGCCTTGAATCGGGATGCTCATAAAGTGGCTCACCGTCAAAATCCGCAAGACCGAAGGCATCCTTCGGGAAATGCGCAGGAACCCAGTCAAGGATCACACCTACACCCGCTTTATGAAGCTTGTTTATAAGATATGCAAAATCTTCAGGTGTTCCATATCTTGATGTTGGAGCAAAGTATCCCGTAACCTGATATCCCCATGAGCCGTCATACGGGTGCTCAAGTATGCCCATCAGCTCAATATGTGTATACTTTGCATGATCGAAATACTCAACTATGCGATCAGCGAATTCTCTGTAATTATAGAAACCGTCCTCTGTTCCGTCAGGATGCTTCATCCAGGAACCTATATGACATTCATATATGGACATTGGTGAAACAAACGGATCCTTCGCAGCTCGCTCATTCATCCACTTCTCATCAGACCACTTTATAGTCTTCATGTCAAAGATGACAGAAGCAGTACCCGGGCGTAACTCAGCATAGTTTGCAAAAGGATCGGCCTTATAGATGCCTTCACCTGACGCAGTCACAATAAAGAATTTATAAAGCTCACCGGCTTTTACCTCCGGAACGAAGCAGGCATAAATGCCTCCATCCCCAAGCTTCTGCATCGGACAGGCTTTTGTGTCCCAGTCATTAAATGACCCGACAACACTCACACTCCTTGCATGAGGAGCCCATACACCAAAAAACACACCCTTTTTGCCGTCTTTCGTGCATGGATGTGCTCCGAGTTTTTTATAAATATCATAATGAGAACCCTGACCGAATACATACTGGTCAGCTTCAGAAATAAATACCGTCTCCTCCTGGAGAACAGGCGCAGTTACTCTGACGTCCTGTTTTTTTCCTGCCATAAGAAATACTCCTTCCGGATATATTAATGTTACCCCCAAAACCTTGGTCAGCGCTGGAAATCCTTCTCCTTCAGCACAACCATATCATATTTATTATCATAACGCTTTCCACCTAAAATTTCAAAAAAACTTGAAACAGGGCGATGTTTGGAGCGTTCTATGGCCTCATCCACAATATGCTCAACTTCTGCCAGTGTAACATTATGTTCACCGATCTGAAGCTCGTCTATCCTCTGATGAAGAGCAAGGACTGCTTTTTCACTGTCTATCATGTATTCCCTGTCAAAAGCATAGTCTGTCGCATAGTCAACAAGCGCTCCGTCAGTAAGAGGAGGCATATCTATGCGGGCACTGAAATAACCGGTGAGCATGGGATAATCAGCAATAAGCTCATCCATTGAATCCCTGTCATCGATAAGGATGACAACGATCCCTGCTTCTGTATTCTCAAGTACGGATGTGAGTCTTTCAAGCGTAGCCATCTCAAGATCATTGGCCTCTTCTATAACAAGAGCACCATTCTCAAGCTGAGTGCATACTCCTGCCACATCCTTGGTGTTCATCTTTGAACCGCTGACCCTCGCTATGCGCTTCTCGTCAAAATTGCCATCGATAAGCTGTATCTCCTTAAGAAGAGCCTTCGCAAGAGCTCTGGTCTCACGCTGTTCATCACCGGTGATTATCGCATTGCCGACACATGCGGCAAGTGTTATCTCATCTATGGCACTGAGTATCTGACGGCGCATCTTCTTTGAGTAAAGGAAACGTGAGAATATATCAAGTTCTTCATCGGAAAATGCCTGTTCATCGGCTTCTCCCGGTGTGTAATCATCATTCATATCAGATGCTGTCTGGATTCCCACTTTATCGGCATCTGTCTCGAGAGCATCAGCAATTATATCCATCTGATCCGTTGAAAGTCCGGGCTCTGCCATCTTTTCCTCTTCAGTGGGTTCAGATTCTTCCGAAGCCTCTGCGATAACTCCCGTTATTGTTGCGGCACCTGCCTCACCGGCAGCTTCAACTGCTTCCGCAACAGCTTCTGCTCCGGAAGCGGCGGTTTCAGCCACTTCCGCGACAGCTTCTGCTGCCACTTCTGCGCCTGCAACTGCAACACCGGCTGCGGCCGTCTCACCTGCAACCTCTGCTCCTTCTGCCATTGCAGCACCTTCTACTGCAGCTGCGGTAATTTCTGCTCCTGCTGCAAGTCCTTCGGCTGCTATATCCGCTGCTGCCGCAAAATCACCGGCTGCGATCGCTGCCGCATGCTTTTCTGCACGTATCGCAGCATCAACTTCCTTCCATATAGTGGTGCCATGAGTATCCTGTGAAACCGGCTCGGGTTCAGGCTCAGGCTGCGCTGTCTCTGCCTCCGCAGCATATACAGGATCTGTCTCTGCTGCCTGTTCTTCATAATATTCAGGCTCAGTACCGGAAGCATCCTCTGCATATTCTGTATCTTCGTATTCTGCGTCTTCGTACTCAGCGTCATCATATTCCGTATCAGCATATTCTGCGTCTTCATATTCTGCATCAGAATACTCTTCTTCCACTTCTTCAAGAGGAGGGATCAGATCAACACCCCTGGTATCATACTTATCCTCAAAAATCCTCTCTCTGGGGATGCCTATCTCAACATGATCGGCATGTCTTGAAAGGCTCTCCTGAGTTTTCTTTTCAAAATCAGCAAATATAGGACCCGTGGTATCCTTTATGTTTTTCTCTATATTAAGACGGAGTTCAGCTTCTTTTTTCTGTCTGAATTCCTCCCAGTTATCAAGCTCCTCACCAAGAGTCATCTGACCCGTGATCTGCTTTTCAACTGAATCCTGCTCAGGAATTCCGAGGCTAAGCTGTCCGTCATCACCCTCGAAGTATTTCTCAGAATAACTGTGGCCTGTTCTCACTGTACGTACCCTTCCTCCGGCAACTGCGCCGGCTGCAGCCAGTGCTCCCGCTTCGACCGGTCCGCCATATGCGGGACCTACACCGAGAGGCGGTATATCTATCACCAGCTCATTTGTCTTATCGCTAAAGAAAGTTTCTCCGCCGACAAGCTCTGCCGTCTCTGAAATACGGCTGTCTCTGTCATGCCTGTCCTTTGGAGCCTCTTCTTCATAACCTTTTTCTATTTCTGAAGACTGAACTTCATATGACCTGTCTTCATCATACTGAGCTTCATCATCATATTCCTGCTCATCTTCATACTGAGCATCTTCATCATATGCCTGATCGTCTTCATATTGAGCTTCTTCGTCATATTCCTGCTCATCTTCGTACTGACCATCCTCGTCATATGCCGGATCGTCTTCATACTGAGCTTCTTCGTCATATTCCTGCTCATCTTCATACTGAGCATCTTCATCATATGCCTGATCGTCTTCGTACTGACCCTCTTCATCATATAACTGATCGTCTTCGTACTGAGCTTCTTCGTCATATGCCTGATCGTCTTCGTACCGGCCCTCTTCATCGTAATACTGCCCATCATCTTCATAGGACTGATCATCATATGACGGTTCATCCTTCTGAAGAGGTGCAAATATCTTTGATGTAGTGCGGGTCTTGCGGGTTTCCTTCGAAGAAACACCGTTTAAAAGACTTTCATCGGAAGCAAGAAGCTCAGCCATTGATTTTGCAAGCTCCTTGGAAAGATTAACGGTATTGAACTTATCCTGGTCGATAAGTTTTACCTGTATCTCATCTTCATCATTTCCCATTCCCTTATCGGGATGAAGAGTTGTGTAATCATCGGATTCATAGGCGTCCAGCTCATCTGCTACATCATCACGTCTGTCATATACGCGCTGCTGCTCAGGTGAAAGTCTCTTATGAAGCATCTTCAGCTCCAATGCCTTAACAACAAACGGACCGCTCTGGAACCAGATGAATATATCATCACAGGTTTCAACACAGTCTTTAACATCACCTACCCTGTGATAAAGGTAAGCCAGCTGATAACGCCATTCGGGATGTGAGGGAGACATGCGCTTGAGATCTTCAAGACACTGTATCTGGGAAGCGATGGAACCACCGCAGAGCTCTATGAGTCGGCAGTTGAGTATAAGCGCTTCTGCGCTGTCCGGATCCATACGCTTGTAAATAGAAAAGAACTCGGCTGCTTTCACCCTGTCTTTACGCTCAAGATAAAGATCGCAGAGTCCGTATACCACTTTTTTATTGCCAGGCTTGGCATCGTAAGCCATCAGCATAAGCTCGAGGGCATCATCAGATCTGCCGCAGAGCCTGTAGAGTTTACTGATGTTCATAAGCACGGAGAATTTCTCTCTGCGCCAATCCACACCGTCAGCTATATAAGCCGCCTGTTCGAAATCATTGTCCGCGATAAGGGACATTATCTCTTCATAACGTACTTTTTTCTCTCGCTTATCCACGCTGTATCTCTCCCACAAGATTTATGAACAAACAAGGCAAATTCGCCCAATATCTTGTAAATTCTAACATACAGCGTTTAGTATGTCAAAAGTTATGTAACCTAAATCGCAATTATGTCACCCTTTTAACCTGTCCGAAAGCTCCGCAAACTCTTCCAGCGTAAGCTTTTCACCGCGAATATCTTCTCTGAGCCCCATTTCGGCAAGTGCATTAACTACTGCTTCCTTTGACAATGAGAGCGAAGATTCGTTGGTAAGACCGTTCACAAGAGTCTTTCGTCTGTGGTTGAAAGAGGCTCTGATGATCCTGAACATATACTCGGGACTCTGTGGTGTTACCGGCGGAACCTCATATCTTTTAAGCTTTATTACGGTGCTTGAAACCTCAGGACGTGGCATAAAGCACTCCGGCCCTGCTTCAGTAACTATCTCGGGCTTGGCATAATACTGCACGGAAAGAGACAGAGCGCCATAATCCTTTGATCCCGGGCCTGTTTTCATGCGGGCTGCCACTTCCTTCTGTACCATAATGGTTATGCTCTCAAGCGGAACGTTCTTCTCAAGAAGAGCCATGATGATGGGAGTGGTAATGTAATACGGCAGATTGGCTGCAACCTTTACAGGCTTTCCTCCGGCCTCTTCCTCTATAAGGCGGTTAAGATCGATTTTCAGGACATCATCGTTTATCACCTTTACGTTGTCATACTCCGAAAGCGTATCTTTAAGTATCGGGATAAGCGCCGTATCAATCTCCACAGCGATGACCTTTCCTGCGCGCTCGGCCAGATACTGTGTCATGGTACCTATACCTGGGCCTATTTCAAGCACGGTATCTTCTTTGGTAAGTTCAGCCGCATCCATGATCGATTCAAGCACTGCAGGCGAGATAAGAAAATTCTGTCCGAATTTCTTTCTGAAAACAAAGCTGTATTTTTTGATAACTTCCGATGTTTTGTACGGAGATGCAAGATATGCCATATGTTTTTTCCTTAATTAAGTTTATTTTCGATTTTATCTGTTATCTGTTTCAAAATCTCTGCATGTTTCAAAGCTGTACTGTTTTCTTCAATCCCAAAGGGACAGTCGGTTTCGATCACAAGATGTTCTGCGGGGATAACCTTTACAACTTCCTTTATCTTTCTGGCTTTGGGATTTAAAAGCATTGAGCCTATACCTATCCTGAAGTCCAGATTTATGAACTGTTTTGCTGCTTCGGGGCTGTACGAGAATCCATGCATGATGCCTGACACGTCCGGATGAGCCTTAAGCATCTTCAACGTCTCATCACAGGCTTTTACAGAATGGATGAGAACAGGCTTTTTATATTTCTCACATAATTTAAGCTGAGCTTCAAATGAGGCTTTCTGCTTTTCCTTATCCGGCATGCCAGCGCGGAAATCCAGGCCTGTCTCGCCCACAGCATCCGCCTCCATTATATACTTTTCCAACTCATCTACGGGATTCTCTTCTATATAAGAAGGATGAATGCCTGCTGCAATATGGAGCTTCATAGGGCCTGTATATGAAGTTTTGATCTGAAAAGCTTTTGAAGACGAAGGTATGTCATAAGAAGCGATCATAACTTCCTTAACACCACTGTCATAAAGATCATCAAGGTAAGCCATCCTGAAAGAGTCATATACGGTTTCCTGAAGATGTGTATGGGTATCGTACATATGTCTTCCCTTAGGAACTGTTCATAAATATATCAATTTTATAACTGTTCCATAATATCAAAAAACACCAGTCCCAACGAATCCGATCGTCAAAACTGATGCTCAGTGCACCGCCAGGGGCTCGAACCCTGGACACCCTGATTAAGAGTCAGGTGCTCTACCAGCTGAGCTAGCGGTGCTTATTGCTCTCCGTGTTTCTTTTGTACCGAAACACAAGCGTTATAATATCACATGGAAAAACGCTTTGCAAGTACTTTTTTTAGAAAATTTAATATCAGATAATAACAGTGTTTCTGCCTTTCTGTTTGCCCATATAAAGCTTTTCATCTGCAGATGCTATAGCAGATTTGATGTTCTCCAAAAGCTCATCCTTACTTGTCATTGCCACATCGGAAACACCGAAAGTCATTGTCAGATGAAGCACCTCGTCTTTCCATGGTATCGGCAGATCGCGGACTTTTGAAAGGATTTCAAACACTTCCTTGCCTGCCTCGTCAAGATTCTCATTCACAAACATAAAGAGAAACTCTTCGCCACCCCATCTTGCCACAAGACCGTGTTCTTTCATATAATCCTCAAAAAGCTTTGCAAGGGTTATCAGAACTTCATCACCGGCAGCATGGCCATAGGTATCATTTACCTTCTTGAAAAAATCTATATCGCCCATGGCTATGCACAGGCCTCCTTCAACCATATCGGCATTTATCTTTTCTTTAATAAAATTCCTTACACACTCACGGTTACGAAGCTTTGTAAGCGGATCATGATAAGCATCATTCATAAGCTTAACATTAAACCTTGCCAGCTTCGCCTCCGTCTCCATCCTGTCATGCGTAAAGAAATGAAGGATCACTATTATCGATATAAATACAAATAAAATATTTATCAGTGTGAAAAGATATGCGATGCGCGGTGTCAGGCTCTGTATCGGCCCAAATGTCAGCTGCCATATATACAACGCCAGTCCCAGCAAAAACAGCAATATACATTCCACAAACTTCATGGTCTGTGATGAATATGATCCTATAAAGATCTGTACCAGCAGAACAAAGATAAAATGCTGTATGCCGCATTCCCAGCCCCAGCTCATGACAAAACGGGACATCCACATCATAAGTACGGTACTGTACAGAACTCTTGCAAGAAAGGTTTTGTCACGATATGTGAGAATACAGACGGCCACGTTGGCGATCAGACAAAGCGTACAGGTCGCAGACGTTACGTAATTTCTAAGGATCAAAAAACCGATGACCCAGATTGCAAAATACGCACACATCAAGAGTGAGTTCAGCCTCATAATAAAACATACCCGGCTGCTCTCATTCTCACCCGATACATCTTTAAGTAATAAAGATCCTAGCTTCCCCAACATAATACTATGATTTTACCACTTCCGGCAATTTTTGTATGGTTTTGTTTGCATTATGATAAGGTCTGTGATGCAGCGCTGCGAGATAGTCTGTGGTGCAGAGCTGATGCGGTGATATGTGGTTCCTTCCGGCTCCTTCGCAAGCGAACGCTCACACCGCAGAAACAAGAAAAGCCTACCCGGCTTTTCTTGTTTCTTATGCGCTGTTCGCCAGGCTTCTGCCCCATATCTTTTTCACCGCAGCTCAGGAGTCCGGAACGAACACATATGCACCGCTGCACTGCAGTCGACGTATTGTTACAGCGCTGGCTGATAACATTCAAAGCGTAGATTACGTCCGGGGCGCGTTGTATGCCTTAGTCGTTCAGACATTCGGTGCAAGCGCGCTCAATGTTCTCATGCTTGCTCCATGCCCGGCCGACTTTAACGCACTCGCACGTCTGATGGACGTGCTCGCTTGAACGGGAACGTCTCAAAAATCGGTCCCGATGACCGATTTTTGCCGGGCATTGCACTGCGCATTTCGAACGAGCGCGGAAGACCTGTGGTCTTCATTGCACCTCACGATGAACTCCTAAGGCATATCAACAGCTCCCCGGACGTGACCAACGATTAGTTATATCAAAACAACAGTTGCTTAACATACTCAGACTTCCCACACCGTGCAGCATTATCTGACAGTGTGAGGAAGTTAGTGGTCTGTAACAAGCGGGAAGTACTAGTGCATTGAATAATTAATTACTAGCCAAATCCGCTGCATGATGTTTTGGAGGCGATGAGGAGGAGTGAGCCGTAGCGGGCTACGGCGATTGACGACGAAGAAGCATCCAGAGCATCAGGCAAGGATATGGCTAGGAAATTAATATTCGATGTACTTGTGACATTCAAAAACCCCCGCCTGGGAGGATGCGGGGGTCTTGTATAGTCAATGAGTGTATTAAGCTTGTAACAGGCTTATCATGACTTACCTGTCTTGTGGTTTGATACTACGTCGAAGATAACGGCTGCGAGAAGAACTGCGCCCTTAACTACGTACTGCCACATGTCTGAAAGTCCATATATTGACATACCCTGGTTGATAACACCGAGGAGTATAGCACCGATCATGATACCGGGTACGGTTCCTGATCCGCCGTATGCAGAAGCTCCACCGATGAAGCAGGATGCGATGGCGTCCATCTCGAAGGAGTTACCCATGTTACCATCAACAGAACCGATACGTGATGCCATCAGGAGACCTGAGAAAGCTGCAAGTACGCTCATCAGGAAGTATGCTACGAAGTATACAAGCCTGGGATCGATACCGGAAAGCTTTGTTGCTTTCTCGTTTCCACCTACTGCGTAGAAGTATCTTCCGAATACTGTTGAGCTTGTGATGAATGCGAAGATAAGGACTATCGCAAGGATCCATATAAGCATTACGGGGATGCCCTTGTAGTTCATGAGCATGTATGAGTAAGCGATGATAAGTACGTCGATGATAACGAGCTTTACATATACGCCTACAGGGTTTGCTACATTGTATCCCTGCTTCTTCTGCTTAACTCTGTTTAATACAGTCATTACAGTAACTACTACAGCGATTATGATACCGAGGATCAGTGCCGAATAGAACTGATTGGGAAGATTATTTCCCGAAGCATCAACCTGTCCGATACGGTCTATCGAAGGTATCTGGATGTATGATGCAAAAAGATTGATGTATCTGTTATCTGATACTGCGATTGTCTTTGAATCAAGTACGACTCTGGCGAAACCTCTGTAAAGGAACATGCCGCCGAGTGTGCAGATGAAAGGCGGAATATGTACATAACCTATCAGATAACCCTGAAGAGCACCTATCACAATTCCGACTGCCATTGAAACCAGTATTGCTGTTACGGGTGACTGTCCCATCTGCATCATCTTTGCTGAAAGAGCTGCTGAAAGACAGAGTGTGGAACCTACCGAAAGATCTACGTTACCACCGGTAAGTATGCAGAGAAGCATTCCACAGGCCATAACCAGAACGTATGCGTTCTGAAGAAGCAGATTTGAAACGTTCTGCGGATTAAGCAGACGTCCGTCGGTCAGGAAAGCAAAGAAGATGAAAACGACCACCAGTGCTATGACCATTGTATATTTTTTTATCCATGCCTTGATATTCATGCTGTTTCCTCCTCGGCCTTTTTGTCCGTAGACAGTATTGCGCCCATTATTTTTTCCTGTGTAGCTTCTTTTCCATCAAATTCTGCAACCATGGATCCTTCGTTCATAACATAGATCCTGTCGCACATTCCCAGGAGTTCAGGCAGCTCGGATGATATCATCACGACTGCCTTTCCCTGAGCAACCATATCGTTCATAATGCAGTAGATCTCATACTTAGCGCCTACATCTATTCCTCTTGTAGGTTCATCCAGTATGAGCACGTCAGGTTCTGCGAACATCCATTTTGAAAGGAGGACCTTCTGCTGATTACCGCCTGACAGATTTCCTACTGCCTGCTGCACGCTTGGAGTCTTGGTATTCATCTTTTCTTTATATTCTTCGGCAGCTGCATTCTCTTTCTGCACATCGATGATACCGTTCTTGCTTACCTTTTCAAGCTTGGCCATTGTGGTATTCCATGCTATGGAATCCTCAAGCACCAGGCCGTTTACTTTACGGTCTTCAGTAACATATGCAAGACCGTGCTTGATCGCATCTTTTTCATTCTTAAGATGCACTTCCTTGCCATTTATAAATTCCTGACCGGATATACGAGAGCCATAGCTCTTTCCGAACAGTGACATTGCAAGCTCTGTTCTGCCGGCACCCTGAAGGCCTGAGAATCCGATTATCTCACCCTTGTGGACCTTGAAGCTCACCTTATTGTCCACACATTTATCTGTGTAAACAGGATGATATACCGTCCAATCCTTTACCTCGAGAATAACTTCCTTGCCTACATTGTGCTCTCTGGAAGGGAATCTGTTTGTAAGCTCTCGGCCTACCATTCCCTTTATGATCCTTTCCTCGTCTATATTATGATCAGGATTCTGCATTGTCTCGATCGTTGATCCGTCTCTAAGGACTGTGATCTGATCTGCACAATAGGCAACCTCGTTCAGTTTATGAGTAATGATGATGGATGTGAGCCCGTCTTTCTTGAAGCCAAGCAGCATATCCAAAAGCATTCTTGAATCTTCTTCGTTAAGTGATGATGTCGGCTCGTCAAGTATCAGAAGCTTAACGTTTTTGGAAAGTGCCTTTGCTATTTCAACAAGCTGCTGCTTTCCTGTACCGATATCTTTTATAAGTACATCGGATCTTTCTTTCAATCCGACTCTTTCCATCTGTGTCTGAGCTTCGGAATAAGTCTTTGCCCAGTCTATTTTCCCGATCGCATTTTTTCTTTCATTTCCAAGAAACATATTCTCGGCAATAGTAAGCTCGGGTATAAGAGCCAGTTCCTGATGAATGATAACTATTCCTTCTGCCTCGGAATCTTTGATATTAGAAAACGAACATTTTTTTCCATTGTATACTATGTCCCCGGTATACTGTCCGAACGGTATAGTTCCGGAAAGCACATTCATAAGCGTACTCTTACCAGCACCGTTTTCTCCTACAAGTGCATGGATCTCACCCCGCTCAACTTTCAAGTTCACATTATTAAGTGCTTTGACCCCGGGGTATTCTTTTGTAATATTATTCATTTCAAGGATATAATCTGACAAAGCAATACCTCCCAGTCTTTTCTGAAATCCCGTATTCTTACATAATTATCGGGCAGACGGTGTGTCTTCACGCCTGCCCGACAAGATCAGTTACTAATTAGTTGGTTGCCTGAGGATATCCGTTAGCATCCAGTGTGTAGTATCCGGTATCAACAAGTTCCTTCTGGATGTTGTCCTTTGTTACTACTGTAGGAACAAGGAGGTAAGAAGGAATGATGCCTGTGCCGTTGTCATATGAAGATGTATCATATGCACAATCGAAGCTCCAGCCTGCATTGTCGATAAGAGAAGCATCAGGTGTCTGACCGTTGAGGATTGCATCACCAAGATCGATGGTAGCAACTGCCTCGTTTGCAACTGCCTTATAAACTGTCATTGTCTGCTTGCCATCAACGATGTTTGCAAGGTTTGCAACGTCACCGTCCTGACCAGTGATGATAACTGAGTTGCTTCCTGCATAGTCAGTACCGATAGCCTGTGTAACGCCAAGAGCGGTTGAGTCATTGGAGCAAAGAGCTATATCAAGCTGTGTTCCGTCTGAGTAGTATGAACCAAGGATGTTCTGGAATCTTGACATTGCTGTTGCTGTATCCCAAGACTTTGTAGCAACCTTTTCGAAGGTTGACTGGCCTGAAGGAATAACAAGTGTGCCAGCATCGATGTAAGGCTTTAAGGTGTCATATGCACCGTTGAAGAAGAATCCTGCATTGTTATCAGCGGGATCACCTGCTGTGAACTCTATGTTGTATGTCTTGTCGCCTGCGTTAGCAAGATCAAGAGTATCAACAACGAACTGACCCTGAAGCTTACCTACAGTGTAGTTATCGAATGATACATAGTAGCTGATAGCATCTGTGTTCATGATAAGTCTGTCGTAGGAAATAACAGGGATGTTGTTTGTCTTTGCATCAGCAAGAACCTGTGTAAGAGACTCGCCGTCGATAGCAGCTATAACAAGAAGATCAACGTTATCAGCGATAAGACCTTCGATATCCTTAACCTGCTGATCGATCTTGTTGTCTGAGTATGTAAGCTCTACCTTGTAGCCTTTCTCTTCAAACTTCTGCTGGAGGTAAGAACCATCACGATTCCATCTCTCAAGTGACTGTGTAGGCATTGCGATACCGATCGTCTTGCCAGCTGCAGATGATGTGTCAGCTGTGTCTGCTGTATCAGCAGTATCTGCTGTGTCAGCTGTATCTGCTGTGTCAGCTGTGTCTGTTGTATCTGCAGCGGGTGCTGATGTATCAGGTGCCGGTGCAGGGGCAGCAGGTCCGCATGCTGTGAACATTGAGCCCATCAGCGCTGCTGTCATAACCAGTGAAATAACTTTTCTTTTCATTTTCGATCTCCTCCTTAGTGATTTAAAAAGTTTTCAAAACTGCAGACTATCCTGTCTGCATTCTCATAGTATCATCACATCCTGTGTAAAGTGTTGTCATGATTAAGGAAATAATTGATATATTTTATTGGCAAAATGAAAAATAAAAATCGGGATAGCAAAAAAATGCTATCCCGATGTCAAAATTCTGCTATTAATCCTACCTTGAGTAAATTTCCTCTTTTGTATGCAATCCGCCATCAATTATCACAGAATCAATGTTGTCGCGGGTCACAGCCACCGGCTTAAGTTCAAGATACTTCACATCATAACTTCCGTCATTGATCGTGGTATCACATTCTAAATCCTTTCCCTCTGCCAAAAGAATAGCATTTTCTGCTGCAGTCCTTGCTTCATCTTCAAATGACTTATATATAGAAACAAGCTGTGTTCCCTGTACTATACGCTGGCAGGCCATAAGATCGCAGTCCTGACCGGTAAGCAGCACTTTTCCGGCAAGTCCTTTTGCAGAAAGAGCCATAAATACCTGTGTTGCTATATCATCATTTCCGCACATGATGGCATCCACATTAGGATATGTCTGAAGTGCAACCTTTACATCAGAGTATGCTATCGAAGCATTCCAGTTTTCACACTTTGTTTTATATACAACATTGATATTGCTTCCCTCAACAGCAGATGTGAATCCTTCATCCACTGCTACTGCGTTCTCATCAGTTTCAGGACCGCATATCATATAGATATTTCCGCCTTCGGGACCGAGTTTTTCCTTTACGCTCTGCCCCATTAGCCTTCCTACTTCTTCATTATCAAAGGAAACATACAGATCTGCATTTGAATTGAGTGCCAGGCGGTCATAAGAGATCACCTTTATCCCTTTTTCCTTTGCTTCCAGAAGAACATCAGAAAGAGCTCCGCAATCAACAGGTATTACTACTATCACATCTACATCCTGATCTATAAGATAATGTATCTGCTCGATCTGTGTGTCCACATCACCGGTTGCACTCTGCACATTTACCTGCGCACCCTTTTCCTCAACTGTTGATATGAAAACATTTCTGTCTGTCAGCCATCTTTCTATAACAAAGGAATCAAAACTCATTCCTATCATTATCTTGTCATCTTTTTCTTCCGGCGGCTCCGGTGTCACATCTTCAGCAGAACATGCTGCGGAGAAGACCGTTATCAACATGCTCAAAAATACAGCCGTATATCTGAAAAACCTCCTGCGCATTGCAATTACCCTTTCTCACGGAATTCCGAAGGTGTCACACCTTCATATTTTTTAAAGATCCTGCTGAAGTAATTCGGATCCGTATATCCGCACATCGCACATATTTCCTTTACATTCAGCTTATCATCTGCAAGATATTCTCTTGCTTTGTTGATCCTTATCCTTGTAAGGTACTCGATAAAGGTATCACCCGTCTCCTGCTTAAAGAGCTTGCTGAAATAATACGGGCTTATATCTACCTGTCTTGCGATGTCATCCAGACTCAGATCATCCGCATAGTGTTCCTTTATATATTCTTCAGCTTTTCCTACAACACTGTGTCCCTTTGAATTTCTGGACGACTTGATCTCAGAACAAATGTCGACCGTAACACTTTCGGCCCACTTCTTTAAGTCACCGCAACTTTCAATCGAAAGTGCATTCTTTATATAACTTTCATGCTTCTTTGCATCATAATTCACAAGGCCGTCTTCATAAGCCTTTTTCTCAAGCGAAAGAATAAGTTCCAACACATAGACGCGTTTGGCGGAAATGTCTTCAGTCTTCCCATTCTTACCGCACATCGTTTCAAGAACAGCCACGGCACTCTCAGTATCACCCTTCATCGCTTTTGAAAGATATCTGTTTTCCAGATCATGCATGTCGGCCATCTGATTGCCTTTGTTTTCAGATGCGCTCAGATCCATCACATGCACTATGTGCTTGTCACTGTTAACAAGACAGCGTAATGCTTCTGTGTAAGAATCATATATACTGTCTACATTCTTCACACCACCTATTCCTGCACGGAATTTCATATCAAGTTCATCTTCCATCTTGTGAATGAATGTTCTGATGCGGCTGATTATCTCTGTTCTGCTTTCATAACTTACTGTCTCTGCAGCAGAAGGCACGTAGCATATTATACGGTTGCCCATTATAGGACCGGTCACACATTCGAAATACCCTACAAGAGTCTCTCTGAAATGTTTGTAGTAATTGTTCATCTTAACATTGGAACCGACTGCATTTGTCATGCTTCCGTCACGGAAATCATCCGCGTATTCAAAAACGATCACATAACCGTTCTTTTCGGTTATATCAAGAATATTAAGATAGTTGAGATTTCGCTCACTGCCAGATTCCTGAAGAAGATTATTGATGAACGCTGTTTCAAGCATCGGTATGACTATCTCAAGTTTTTCCTTTACCTTAAGATCATCACTGCGTTTTTTCCTGAGCTCCTCTGTCTTTTTCTTTGCCCTGATGCAGACATCAATGATCTTCTGCTTATTGACGGGCTTCAGTATATACTCCATGACGCCAAGATCTATGGATTCTTTTGCATAGGAAAAATTATCATACGCGGTTATGATCACGAATACTATCGATGAATTGAATTTTTTAATTTCAGAAATAGCCTGTATCCCTGACAATCCGGGCATCTGGATATCAACAAAGGCTATGTCAGGCCTAAAGCTTTCAGCCTGTTCCACAACCTCACGTCCGGTCTTTGCGGTAACGATCTCTGTCTCACTTCCGAAATTGGCTTCGATCGTATTCTTTATCGATTCACGCATTATGCCTTCATCATCGGCTATCAGAATCCTGAACATATTACCCACCCATCTTTGGAACTTTAATTATTATCTCGGTTCCTGTTCCCGGTCCGTTACTTTTTATATCATAAATAACGGTATCGCCAAAATAAAGTTTCAGTCTGGAGAAAACATTATCAAGTCCTATCCCTGTTGAATCATCATCATGATCAAGTTTAACACTGCCCATGATCTTTTTCACGGTTTCTTCATCCATTCCGGCTCCATTGTCCAAAACAGAGATTGAAATAAACCTTTCTTCATCCTTTATAACAAGTTTGATATATCCTTCCGAAAGATTCTCACGTATGCCGTGCTGCAGAGAATTTTCAACAACAGGTTCAAGTATCATACTCGGAATACGGTAATTCAGAGTGCTCTTATCCACTTCCTTTGTAAAAACAATATCACCTGCAAATCTTACATTCTGAATGTAGATATAATCATCAACCAGCTTCACTTCTTCCGCGATCGATGCATCTTCCGTAGCCTTCTTTACATTGTAACGGAAAAAGTCTGCCATTCTGTTTAAAAACACTGATGTCTTTTCATCATTTTCCATCTCGGCAAGCTGCACGCCTGCATTAAGCGAATTGAAAAGAAAGTGTGGATTTATCTGTGCCTGAAGGAATCTGAGCTGAGCTTCTTTCAGATGATTCTCCATCAGAAATTCCTTCTCTGTACTTTCCTTGACCTTCGCCATGTAATCATTGAGCGAATCAACCATTCCGTTGAAAGCGTCAGACACTATACCTATTTCATCATCTTCACTTAATATATCAAGTTTCTGATTGAAATCACCTTCACCGACAAGTGCTGCTTTTTTTGAAAGCTGTGAAAGAGGTTCTACTATAGTATTTGTCATCTTAGCCATATAAAGCAGACCAAAGATCATAATGAGGATCAGTACGGCAACAACTGCAGTTTCAAATATGCTGAGTGCACGCTGCAATGACTGATAGCTTGCAGCATTGTCATCAAGCCTTATCTGGTTAAGCTGTGCAATATCTGAATTGATATAATCATAAAGCTGCATTGCTTCTTCATAGCTGATCCTGCACTGCTCATTCTGCATGCCTCTTTTTGCAGCGATCGCATTGTCGGCTTTTTCTATAAAGTGGTATGATTCCCGTCCTATATTCTTTTCAAGTACATCAGACCTGTTTCCCGTTATGGTGGTATTCATCTGTGAAAGCTTGGCATTTAGTTCCTCTCGCACACGATAATATTCGGTAAGTGAGTTATAATCACGAACTTTTATATAACCGTAAAGGCCCTGCTGCAGATCACTTAACGAACCCTGCAGAAGGTTCAGGTCCACGTTACTTGAATATACCGAATCAAGCTGGCGCGTAAGATTATTCACCATACTGAACATGATGATATTGCTAATAAATATCAATATCACCATATACATCATTATGAATATCAGTTTTTTTCTTATCGAACCATCACTCCTGCGCAAGCCAGGGATCTCCCTTCTTTACAAATCTTGCCGAAACACTGTAATAGTCATTGCTGTATCCGGATTCTTTGTAATCATTAAGCGCTTCTGCCGCATATCGTCCCATCTCATCAGTATCAAGCATAAGCGTTGATATTATCTTTTCGTCTTCTATAGCCTTAAGTATCGTTTCGGATTTGTAATATCCTATAATCTTTACCTGACTTAACAGATTGTAGTCGGTAAGCGCCTGATAAACTATATCCGTTGTCGCTGCATCAAAGCACACAACAAAGTCGGGACATTCCTCTGAATAACTGAAATTCTTCCTTATCTCCTCACTTGCACCAAACAGTCCGTTAGCAGGTACTTCCACACTTGATACGTTTATTTTTTTCTTTGAAGCAAATGAACTCAATATACCTGCTCTTGCCTGTGTAAAGATCTGTTCCTGGTTTCGGCCGGAATCTGTATCCGTAAGGAAGAACACTATATTATCCGCAGCCTGATCATCATACATCAGCTCCGTAAACATATCGGCATAGGTCTGCCCGAGCGAATATGCATTTATACCGACATAAGAGATCCGCCCCGACTCGGGCGCATCATTAAGAAGTGTTACAACGGGAATATTCTTTTCCGCAGCTTCCGTTATCTTGTCACTTAAGCCATCCTCGCCTGTGTACTGAAGTATTATTCCGTCCACATCGCTGTATATCGACTGGTTCATCAGATCGATCATGGTATACTCACTGTCTACATCGCAGCGCTTAAGCTCTATGTAGGCATTATCTTCAGCTGCCTCTTCGGAAGCGGATGTATATACATCCATCCAGTATTCCGAATATGAACCGTCTACTATCATCACATAATGCTTATCAAAAACAGCCGTATCCGTGCCGTCGTCAATAATACCTGCGTTTCTTAATATTCCTTTGTAAATGAAATTAAAAAGCACTCCGAGAGTCAGAGTGAAAAGAATACCGAATATTATCAGAGAAAAATAGGGTATGGTTTTCTTTTTCATCAGATAATCATACCCCTATCTTCATATTTTAGTCAAACTTTACGGGATACCGCCATCATCCCGTCAGACTTTCAGCATGGACGTGAGCCATGCAGGATCAGGAGCCTTAAAATCCTTATCACTGGCCATCTGTTCCATCACACCCTGCACACATGCCCAGAAACATTGAGACATTCGCAGGGCATTGCCTTTTTTAAATACACCGGATTTCTGGCCTTTTGCTATGATCTTTGCAGAAAATTCAATCTGGTTTATGGATAGAGCAAGCTTCCTCGCATCCTCAGGCATGCCTTCACGCCTTGCCTGTCCTATGAGCACGAACATCTGAAAAACCCATGGCTGTTTTGACGCAAATTCAAAACATTGTTTCAGAAATATATCAAAGAACTGTTCCGGAGGAAGTTTTCCAAGTTCCTCCGGATACTTTGTTCCTTCAACACCCATTTTGACAAGTTCATAGAAGAGCTGTTCTTTGGAATCGAAATAATGGAACAGCAGGCCCACGCTCATCTTTACTCCTTCGGCTATATCATTTATCTTTGTTTCATAATATCCTTTGGTAACAAAGAGTTCCAAAGCTTTCATCAGTATAGCCTGTCTTCTTGCTTCCTTCTGTTCCTGTCTTGTCATCAATCCACCTTAATATCCTTATGCTCGCTCTTAAGTATCCTCTGCACTGCAAACTTGCCTGATACAGCAGCTACGGGAAGACCGCCGGGAGCCATTGTCCACTGCCCCGCAAGATACATATTCTTTATTCCTTTTACGGTGCCTTTTGTCCTGAATGCTTTCCTTCCTGTAGTGGTCACAAAGCTCATGTATGCACCGTGATATGCTCCGCAATATCTTTCATAAGTAAGCGGAGTCCATACATCCAAAAGCTCCAGATTTCCCTTTAACTCAGGGAAATGCTTCTCCAGCTGTTCCTTCATCATTTCTGCATATTCGGCTTTTTTCGTCTTATATTCTTCTGCGGAAAGCCCTTTCCAGAAATAGTATTCTTCATGATCCTGAACTATATGAACCTGGATCACGGTTTTGTCGTCTTTTTTAAACAGCTCGTCATAATCATATACCTTATATGAAAGTCTGTCATATGTTTTATTTCCCATTCTGTATTCATCACAGGGGAATAGTACCGTACCTCTGATCGGCATACTGCCCTTAACCGTAAATGCTGCCTGGAATCCGCTTGTCACAGGATATGCCTTTTCATCTGCATATGCATCTTTAAGCTCGGCAGGCATATATTTCTTATCCACAAGTTTATTAAAGAGTACATTGAAATCAACTGTAGGTATTATATAGTCGGCCTTGTGGATGCTGCCGTCCTCAAGCTTTATACCTGTGGCGGTTCCGTTTTCTATGATTATCTCTTCCACTGCCTTTCCGGTGAAGACTTTTCCGCCAAGAGAAACAAACTTATCCCTCATACGCAGTGACATGGCGAGTGATCCTCCGAGAGGCACATTGCCATTTCCGCTTGCCATAGTCGCGTATGAAACCAAAAATGAATATGCCACATATTCCTTAGGCATGTACTCACTCATGAGCATCTTGATAAGAGGATTCTTGAACCTGTCAGCCAGCTGTGAAAGATTGATCTTTCCATATTCTTTCATAACCTTTGGCATGTCGGCCATTTCCTTGCCCATATCAATGTAGTCTTTTATACCCATCATCTCCATCGGTTTCTCTGACGGAATGAGACACTGCTTTGCATATTCCACATGCTCTATGAACTTATTGATCTCTTCTTCATCTTCAGGTGAGATCTGTATCAGTTCCTTCCTGGTCTTTTCAAGATCGTGCCAGAGGGTAGCTGTCTGACCGTTCAATTCACAGGTATAGAACTCTGTTATATCACCATACTTCGTATTCTCATCTATTGCACCTACAGTCTTCCAAACATTGTAAAGAGATGTGTCCGGCTTTGTTCCTGTAAGCCAGTGGATACAGTTATCTATGTGGTAACCATTTCTGTTCCAACCCATGCACTCACCGCCGACTACCGGATTCTTTTCATAAATCTCAGCCTCGTATCCCGCAAGCCTTGCGTATATGCCTGTTGTAAGTCCTGCAATTCCACCGCCTGCTACTATGATCTTCTTCATATCTTTTTATCTCCTCCCTATTTGATTAAATGAATATTCATTGAATTTATATTCAATATATCATCACTCATTTATCATGTCAACAGGATTATCACATAGATTTTATTAAATAAGCCTTAAATAGCTTCCATGGCGAAAAAACGGATGTCCTTCAGAACATCCCAAAAAAATAGTAAGCGCAATATTTTTACGCTTACTATTCTATGATTCGTATTCAAACTTTCAATTTCAGATTTCTGTCTGCTTCGGTGGTTTCCCGAGACCGATCATACGCACAACGACAGGAGCTATGATCAACGATAGTACATAGCAGCATATCATGGCTATCGGTGTGGTGAAGATCCAGCTGTCAAACCACATAGCCCAAAATGAAGGCATATGTGCCAAAGCTTCCGGCGGCATATTCTGCCTGGCCGTATATATACCTGACAGACTCATGATAGTTCCTATTATCAGCGTGTTGATCACTGCCATCGGAAGATTCTTAAGTGCTGAAAACTTAAATGAAGAAGGCACAGCTTTTGCTTTCATGGCAAGTGCTCTTCCCATCTTTTCCTGGGGAAGCGCCAACGCTATGATGATCCCGATTATTATCGATTCAACGATACTCGTAAAATACATCATGACACCTGCTATCGCCGGTGCAGATGCAAATTGCTCAGGATGTCTGGCACGAATGAGAAATACTGCAAACCATCCCATAAAGACTGACATGATGACAGCCATTATTATGCTTACAAGCAGCTCTTTCTTTTTAGTATCGGTAATACCTCTTTTTGGATCACGCATCTGCTTCTTTTTTCATTGCGGCTGAAATAGCCTTTGCAAGCTGATCTGCACAGCTGGTTCCTCTGCCTCCGCAGTCATTACCGAGAAGGATATCAGAAATCTCTGTTGCATCTTTCCCTTCAACAAGCTTGCCTATAGCTTTCAGATTACCGTTGCATCCACCTGTGAATACCACATTATGAAGCTTACCATCTTCTATATCAAATTTAATATTCTGTGAGCAAACTCCGCGTGGTGTGAAATTATATGTAGCCATGTCATTTCTCCTGTCATTCCATTTTATTCCATTATCGATACTGCACTTGCAATCCTGTCAGCCATACCGTCAAGAACGTTCTTTGCATCCGAAAACTGCGATACTCTGTCAGATATCCTTTCACCCGGACCTATAAGATCATGCTGCTGCCCGTATGTCATATCATTATATACAGCACGCAGATCGTCCTGTCGTTTATCAAGCTCCGCATATATCGTTTCAACTTCATAACGCAGATCCTCAAGGCGAGCGCGCAGCGATGCTGCTGCCTCATCACTCTCGGAAGCTATATCTGTCAGCTGTTCCTCTGTATATACTGCATCCGGATCAACCGCATCCTCATTTTCAAGGATTTTTACAATATCCTTTACAACAGGCTTTTTCTTCGGCTTCTTTGTGCCGATGCTCTTATCAGCATCAAGCGCTTCTCTGAATGGATTGTTCATTTTTATCCTCCACGAAGAGAAATCCGCGTATGCGGTTTCTCTGAGCTGGCAAATTGGTGCGTACGCCGAAGGCGTCTTTATTCGCACCAATTTGAGTTTGAAGGAAATGTATCAACATTTCTTTCAAACTCAAACTCTTTATGAAAATAAGCCTTTTTTTCTGGTTTTCTTTTTAGGTTCAGCCCCTGCTCCTCCTGCAGCCTTCTGGGCTCTGAACCTTTCAACTGCATTAAGGCTGTCGCCTGTTTCTTTGTCGAACTCTTTCAGAAGTTCCTTAGCTCTTGCAGAAAGCTTTGTAGGAGTCTGCACTACAAGAGTTACATAGTGATCACCTCTTGTCCTTGAATCACGGAGACTCGGAACACCCTTACCGCGAAGTCTTATCTGCGTATCTGTCGTGGTTCCGGGTTTAACAGGCTGTGATACAGGTCCGTCCACCGTATCTATTATAACTTCTCCGCCAAGTGCAGCAACCGCATATGAAAGAGGCACAGTAGAGAAGATGTTCATATCCTGTCTCTGGAAAATAGGATGCGGCTGTACAACTGCCTCAACAAGAGCATCACCCTTGGGACCGCCGTTCACACCGGGTTCACCCAGTCCCTGCATACGCTTGCACTGTCCGTTATCAACACCGGCAGGGAACTCAACCTCATAGCGCTTTCTCATTGCAACATATCCCGAACCGTGACAGTCAGGACACTTTTCCCTGATCACCTTTCCGCTTCCGCCGCACTCAGGACATGTCTGTACGTTCTGCACCATTCCGAAGAATGACTGAGTTGTAAATACTACCTGTCCCTTACCTCCGCACTTCGTACATGTAACAGGAGAGGTTCCGGCTTTTGCACCTGTACCATTGCAGGTCTTGCAGGGTTCTTTTACGGTAAGTTCAACCTGCTTCTTGCAGCCAAATACTGCTTCTTCGAAAGTCATACGTACGCTGGTGCGGATGTTGGCTCCTTTTCTCGGGCCATTCCTTGAAGCACCTCTGCCTCTCATGCCGCCAAAAAGATCTCCGAACAGATCCCCGAAAATATCCGAGAAATCCATGCTTGAGAAATCCATTCCGCCGCCGCCCATGCTTCCATCAAATGCCGCAGAGCCGAACTGGTCATATTTTGCTCTTTTCTCAGGATCCGAAAGCACTGCATAAGCCTCGGAAGCTTCCTTGAACTTTGCCTCTGCCTCTTTGTCACCGGGATTCACATCGGGGTGATACTTCTTGGCAAGCTGTCTGTATGCTTTTTTCAGTGCAGCGTCATCAGCATTCTTATCGACGCCTAACACCTCATAATAATCTCTTTTTTCTGCCATGATACTTTTTCCTTATATACGCACGATTGCGGGCGCCGTTTTTACGACGTCCGCAAACAATTATACATGTTGATGAATACTATTTCCACGAAAGCAGCACGTGGACTGAGTCATCAGATCTCCTTGAAATCTCCGTCGATTATATCGTCGTTGTTTCCGCCGTCACCTGATGAAGAACCTGTGCTGCCGGCACCTGCTGCGCCGCTCATATCGGGCGCAGGACCTGCTCCTGCTGCACCTGCAGCTCCCTGCATGCCTTCATACATCTTTGTGAATACACCCTGGGATGCTGTCATCATCTTCTCCTGAGCTGCCTTGATCTGAGCTACTTCATCCTCTGAAAGCTCTTTGTCCTTGGTATCATCAAGGATCTTCTTTAATGCATCTACCTCAGCCTGAACATTAGCCTTCTCGGAAGCATCAACCTTGTCGCCCACTTCGCTGAGAGCCTTCTCAACCTGGAATACCATTGAATCAGCTTCGTTTCTGGTATCGACTGCTTCCTTGCGCTTCTTATCCTGAGCTTCGTACTCCTGAGCTTCCTTAACTGCCTTATCTATCTCGTCATCAGACATGCTGGAACCTGCTGTGATAGTAATATGCTGTTCCTTGCCTGTTCCCTTATCCTTTGCGGATACGTTAACGATACCGTTTGCATCGATATCAAATGTAACTTCGATCTGAGGAACGCCTCTTCTTGCAGGAGGGATACCATCAAGTCTGAACTGTCCGAGTGACTTGTTGTCCTTAGCGAACTGTCTCTCACCCTGAAGGACGTTGATATCAACGGCTGTCTGGTTATCTGCTGCTGTTGAGAATACCTGACTCTTCCTTGTAGGGATAGTTGTATTTCTCTCGATAAGCTTTGTAGCAACACCACCCATTGTCTCGATGGAAAGTGAAAGAGGTGTTACATCGAGAAGAAGGATATCACCTGCAGCTGTATCACCGGCAAGCTTGCCGCCCTGTACTGCTGCACCGATAGCTACGCACTCATCAGGATTGAGTGACTTGTCAGGCTCATGGCCTGTGAGCATCTTAACCTTTTCCTGAACTGCGGGTACTCTGGTCGAACCACCGACAAGAAGTACTCTTCCTATATCTGAATTGGTAAGGCCTGCATCCTTCATCGCATTCTGCACAGGGATAGCTGTACGCTCGATGAGGTCGTGTACCAATTCCTCAAACTTTGCTCTTGAAAGGTTCAGATCAAGATGCTTGGGACCGTCAGCTGTAGCTGTGATGAAGGGAAGGTTGATATTTGTTGTTGTTGAAGATGAAAGTTCCTTCTTTGCCTTCTCTGCAGCTTCCTTAAGTCTCTGCATTGCCATCTTGTCGCCTGAAAGGTCAACACCTTCAGCGCTCTTGAACTCTGCAAGCATCCAGTCGATGATCTTCTGGTCGAAGTCATCACCACCAAGATGTGTATCACCGTTTGTTGAAAGAACCTCGATAACACCGTCACCGATATCGATGATAGATACATCGAAAGTACCGCCACCAAGGTCGTATACCATTATCTTCTGTTCTTTTTCGTTATCAAGACCATATGCAAGAGCAGCTGCTGTAGGCTCGTTGATGATACGCTTTACATCAAGACCTGCGATCTTGCCGGCATCCTTTGTTGCCTGACGCTGTGCATCGTTGAAGTATGCAGGAACAGTGATAACAGCCTCTGTAACCTTCTCTCCAAGATGGCCTTCTGCATCAGCCTTTAACTTCTGAAGTATCATAGCGGATATCTGCTGAGGGCTGTACTTCTTGTCATCAATGGTACGGCCTCTGTCAGTACCCATATCACGCTTAATTGAAGCGATGGTCTTATCGGCATTTGTAACAGCCTGACGCTTTGCAGGCTCGCCGACAAGTCTTTCACCTGTCTTTGTAAATGCTACTACCGAAGGTGTAGTACGTGCGCCTTCAGCATTTGCTATAACGGTAGGCTGTCCGCCTTCCATAACAGCTACGCATGAGTTTGTGGTTCCAAGATCGATACCTATTATCTTTCCCATAGTTTATTTCCTCCTATCAATTTGCAACTTTTACCATACTGTGTCTTACTACCGAACCCCTGTAGGTGTAGCCCTTCTGGAGCTCTTCAGCTACTATATTCTCGCCAAGTGATTCATCATCTATATGCATCACGGCGTTGTGAAGATTTGGATCGAATTCCTTTCCTGTCGCCTCTATGGGCTTCACTTCCATCTTATCCAGCTCATCCATCAGCTGCTTGTAGACCATTCTCATTCCCTGTGTGAAGGAATCTTCCTCGTCTTCTTTCTCAACAGACTGAAAGCCTCTCTCAAAATTGTCGATGACCGGAAGGATCTTTTCTATCACACTCTTAGCACCGGTCTCAAACATCTGATCCTTTTCTTTCTCGGTACGTTTTCTGAAATTATCGAACTCTGCCATCTGACGGATCAGCTTGTCATTAAGTTCATCAACCTGTTCCTTAAGCTTATCTTTTTCGGGATCGCTCTTCTTACCAAACAGACCTTTCTTTTTTGAAGCTTTTTCATCAGAAGCTGCTTCTTCAGAGGCCTTATTCTCTCCGTCTGCGGCTGACTCTTTGGGGTTTACTTCTTCAGCTTTTGTCTCCGTATTCTTAGTCTCTTCATTCGTAGCTTCGTTAACCTTAGTTTCTTCACTCTTCTTCTCTTCCGCCTCTTTATTTGCTTTCTCAGCGGAAGTTTTTTCCTTTGCCATTACATTCATTCCTTTCGTTGATATCTATTCTTTCTTCTTCGCAGACTTTTTCTTTGAAGCCGCGCTGTCTTTCTTCTTATATATGCTCTCAAGCTCGTCCTTCATTGTCTTGAGCGCTCCCACTACCTTGTCATAATCCATACGCTTGGGACCGACTATGGCAATGCTTCCGCGCATTCCTTCTTCGAGCTCGTAAGTAGCTGTAACTACCGAACAATCCTTCATGGATTCGATCGGGGCTTCATCACCGATATACACCTGAATGCCCGTTTCGCCTGCATCATCAAGCGTTTCCTCAGCGATCTTTACAAGAGATTTCTTCTCTTCAAAGGTATTTATGAGTGCGCCCGCCTTCTGTTTATCCGCAAGTTCCGGATACTTCAGTATGTTATTGGCACCGCTCGTATAGACCTCTAGATCTTCATCACCCCTGATAGCCTGGGCAACCGCATCAAGTATCTCTCCGACTATGCCTGCATGTATGCCCGCCTGTTCTTTCAGAAGCGTGATCATACCGAGATTGATATCATCAAGACTCATTCCCGTGAGATGCGTGTTGAGCAATATGTTCAGCTTCAGCATCGTCTCATCCGAAAGAGGCTCATCCACGGGGATCATATTGTTTCTTATCACATTTCCCTCAACCACGATGGTCGCAAGTATCTGCGCATCATCCACCTTTGAGAGCTGTATGAATTTAAGCTTATTGCCATGTATCGCAGGAGCCGTTACCACCGTTGCGTAGTTTGTATTTACGGCAAGAACCTTTGCAACATTCTTGAGCACCAGGTCCATCTTTTCTTCCACATCGGAAAGCTTGCCCCTAAGCTCATCGATCTCCTTGTTCTTTTCATCCATCATGGTATCGACATAAAGCCTGTAGGCCTTATCGGTGGGGATACGGCCGGCTGAAGTGTGGGGCTGTATTATGAAGCCCAGTTCCTCCAGATCGGACATTTCGTTTCTGATGGTTGCGGAACTTAAGTTCAGGTCGGTGTACTTGGATATCGTCCTGCTGCCAACCGGTTCGCCTGTCTCTAAATAAGTACGGATCACCGCATGCAGGATCTTAAGTTTTCTATCATCAAGCTTGTCTTCAGATTGTTTTGTCTGCTTAGCCACGGCACCCGTCTCCTTCTTTCAGGTTTTGTTAGCACTCATTTATTTAGAGTGCTAACATCTAATACATAAAATAGCACTCGATATGATACTTGTCAATAAATAATTTGCAAATGGTCCCTCACATCATTTCCCTGCACGGGTCTGTGCTATCGAGTAGGGAAGATGTAATCGCACCCTACTCGCCCGCGAGCCGCCGGTCAGCCTTAGCTGACATTTTTCCTTACGGCGGCTCTGCGATATAAAAAACCGCCCCCGTTACCGGGAGCGGTCTGCTCATTTGTTTCAAAATGCAAAATCTGCGGTTTCCTTCTTATTGAATACAAGATATACCCTGGATTCTTCAGGCTTGATATAAAGATCAAGGTTCTCGAGATCGGATTCCTTTCTCTTCATATCTTTAGTCCATATTTTTACCGCTTTGCTGATGAACTTGGCTTCATCATCGCTCTTTCCGCCATACTGGATATAAATCGTTTCCTTGGCGGATGCTACTTTCTTATCGATTTCGTTTTTTTTTACTGCTGTTTTAGCAGCAGGCTTTTTTGCTATGGACTTAACTGCAGCTTTCTTTGCAGGTGCCTTTTTATTATCAGCCTTCTTTGCTGCGGGCTTAGCTGCTGTTTTCTTAGCAACTGTCTTCTTTGCTGCAGGTTTAGCTGCTGTCTTCTTTACAGCTGCCTTCTTATTATCAGCCTTCTTTGCTGCGGGCTTAGCTGCTGTTTTCTTAGCAACTGTCTTCTTTGATGCAGGCTTGGAGGCTGTCTTCTTTACAACCGCCTTCTTATTATCAGCTTTCTTTGCTGCGGGCTTAGCTGCTGTTTTCTTTACAACTGCCTTCTTTGCTGCAGGCTTAGCAGCTGTTTTCTTTACAACTGCCTTTTTTGCAGCAGGTTTAGCTGCTGTCTTCTTTACAACCGCCTTCTTTGCTGCAGGCTTAGCTGCTGTTTTCTTTACAACTGCCTTCTTTGCTGCAGGCTTAGCTGCTGTTTTCTTTACAACTGCCTTCTTTGCTGCAGGTTTAGCTGCTGTCTTCTTTACAACTGCCTTCTTATTATCAGCCTTCTTTGCTGCGGGCTTGGCTGCTGCCTTCTTAGCAACTGCTTTCTTATTATCAGCCTTCTTTGCTGCAGGCTTGGAGGCTGCCTTCTTATTATCAACCTTCTTTACTGCAGGCTTGGAGGCTGTCTTCTTAGCATCAGCCTTCTTATTATCAGCCTTTTTAGTATCAGCCTTCTTTACTGCAGGCTTAGCTGCTGTCTTCTTTGCATCAGCCTTCTTAGTATCAGCCTTTTTAGTATCAGTCTTCTTGACTGCCTCAGGCTTTGAAGTTTCTTTCTTATCAGCCTTCTTGCTTTCAGCCTTTACTGTAGCAGCTTTTACAAGCTGGGCTCTGAGAAGTTCACGCTGCTCATCGTGGCTTA
>JAEEGL011003120.1_pt1 | contig 48779 bp, 39 predicted proteins | sample 9134231 | NCBI WGS metagenome assembly JAEEGL01 (sample SAMN16246548, study PRJNA631951) | gut metagenome | biome: gut microbiome; feature: rumen; material: fiber-attached | host: Bos | place: Iran: Karaj | collected 2018-10 | reverse complement strand
TTGAAGAATGCGGACTGAAGGATGGTGTTGATCCTGGTCGGGCCCATGCCGGTCTCGATACCGATCTTGACACCGTCGATGGTGTAGAACTGAATGTTGTGGTCGTGGATGAAGCGCTTGACCTGAGGAGGAAGGTGGGTCTCAAGACCTTCCGGATCTCCCCAGCTGCAGTTCAGCAGGAATGTGCCGCCGTCGACCAGCTCCTGGGACATGTTGAACTTGCGGATGTATGCAGGGTTGTGGCATGCAACGAAGTTCGCCTGGCGTACCAGATAGGTGGACTTGATGGGCTTTTTGCCGAAGCGGAGGTGAGACATTGTGACACCGCCGGACTTCTTGGAGTCATAATCAAAGTATGCCTGTGCATACATATCGGTGTTGTCGCCGATGATCTTGATGGAGTTCTTGTTGGCACCGACGGTACCGTCCGCGCCCAGACCCCAGAACTTGCAGTTCGTGGTGCCCTCGGGCGTGGTGATAAGCGGATCGCCCGCATCCAGGGAGAGGTTGGTCACATCGTCATAGATACCGATCGTGAACTCTTCCTTCTCGGTGTTGTTAAAGACCGCCACGATCTGCTCGGGCGTGGTGTCCTTGGAACCGAGACCGTAACGGCCGCAGTATACCGGGATCTGCTCGAACTTCGTGCCCTTGATGGCCGCGATGACATCCAGTGCGAGAGGCTCGCGCATGGCGCCGGGCTCCTTGGTGCGGTCGAGGACTTCGATGCGCTTGACCGTGGCAGGGATCGCCTCGACGAGGGCCTTGGCGGAGAAAGGTCTGAACAGGCGGACCTTGATAACGCCGACCTTCTCGCCCTTGCCGACGAGATAATCGATGGTCTCCTCGATCGTGTCGCAGACGGAACCCATCGCGATGATCACGGACTCGGCATCCGGAGCGCCGTAGTAGTTGAAGAGCTTGTAATCCGTGCCGATCTTGGCATTGACCTTATCCATGTACTTCTGGACAATGGCCGGCATATCATCATAGCCGGTGTTGCAGGCTTCGCGGGACTGGAAGAAGATGTCCGGATTCTGCGCGGAGCCCATCTGGCGGGGATGATTCGGATTCAGTGCGTTCGCCTTGAATGCGTCGATGGCGGCATGATCGACCATCTCGTCGAGGTCCTTGTAGTCCTCGTCCCAGACTTCGATCTTCTGTATCTCATGAGAGGTGCGGAAACCGTCGAAGAAATTGATGAAGGGAAGCTTGCCCTCGATGGCAGCCATGTAAGCCACGGGCGTGAGGTCCATGACCTCCTGCACGCTGGAGTCGCACAGCATCGCGACACCGGTCTGACGGCAGGCATAGACATCGGAGTGATCGCCGAAGATATTCAGCGCATGGCTGGCGACGCAGCGGGCGGATACATTGAAGACACCCGGGAGACGCTCGCCGGCGACCTTATACAGGTCGGGGATCATGAGCAGCAGACCCTGGGAAGCGGTATAGGTGCTGGTCAGAGCACCGGCCACCAGAGAGCCGTGCACGGCACCGGCAGCGCCCGCCTCGGACTGCATCTCGGTGATCTGCACCGTGCGTCCGAAGAGATTCTTCTTACCCTTCGTCGCCCACTCGTCTACATGCTCGGGCATGACGGACGATGGCGTGATGGGATACATGGCAGCGACTTCCGTAAACGCATAGGATGCGTATGCGGCAGCTTCGTTGCCGTCCATGGTTTTCATCTTTCTTGCCATTTTCGGTTTCCTCCTACGTTGAAATTGTGTTGCGCTGACGCCTGCGGATGACCCGCGGCGCAGACTTGGTACCGCTCTCCATAGTATCATTTTCGGGGCACACTGTCAATCAAAGACATGTCAAAAGAACGCCGTGAATACGGGCTCTCACGCGCGGGGACGGGCAAAGAGGCGGCGAAGTTTCCTCATCTCATGGAAATACGCGGGGATCAGAAAGAGATCCGCGGCGATCCAGGCACAGGGATTGGCGAAGCAGGCGCCGAAGAAGCCGGCCGCGGGCACCAGAACAGCCGCGACGGTGATCCGCGCGATCATCTCACAGACCCCTGCCAGGATCGCAAAGGTCGGAAAGCCGAGTCCCTGGATCAGGAAACGCACGATATTGACCAGAGCCAGAGGGATATAAAACGCGCTGTTGACGATGAGGAAGGTATGCGCCGCATCCAGGAGCGCGCTCTCCCCCGCGTCGACAAAGAGCCCCGCCAGATCCCTGCCGAAGAACCACAGGATCCCGAAGGCCAGCACGGAATACACACAGCCGAGGAGCACGCTGTCCTTAAGCCCCTCTCCCACCCGGTCGAGCTTCTTCGCGCCGACATGCTGTCCGCCCCAGGTGGACATGGCGGTCCCCAGCGCATCAAAGGGGCAGCAGAAGAACATGCTCACTCTGGCCGCGGCCGTCACCGCCGCCACCGCATCCGATCCAAGCCCGTTGACCGCCGTCTGCAGGATCACCGAACCGACCGCCGTGATGGAGTATTGCAGACCCATGGGCAGGCCCATCGCCAGGAGCTTCCTCATGTGGTCCCGATCGGGAGCCATCTCTCCGGGCTTAAAGCGCAGGATCTCCAGAGAAGTCCTCATGAACACCAGACAGCACACGCTCGCCAGCACCTGGGAGAGAACGGTGGCCAGCGCCGCGCCCGTGACGCCCAGGCCGAGCCCGCGGATGAAGAACAGATCCAGGGCGATATTGACCAGCGCGGAGATCACCAGAAAGATGAGCGGATGTCTCGAATCTCCCAGCGCCCGGATGATCCCGGCCAGGAGGTTATAACACAGCGTCACCGGCAGCCCAAGAAAGATCACCAGGATGTAGCTGTAGGCGTACGGATAGACATCCGCCGGCGTGTTCATGGCGTTGAGGATCCTGCCGCACAGGAGCGTTACGAGGATCGTGACCGCCGCGGAGATCATCGCGCCGAGATATACGGCATTGGCGACAAAACGGCGCAGTCCCGCGTGATCTCCCGCGCCGAAGCGCTGGGCCACGGGGATGGCAAAGCCGCTGCTCGTCCCGATGCAAAAGCCGACGATCAGGAAGTTGACGGCTCCCGTGGAGCCCACGCCGGCCAGCGCCAGCTTGCCCAGGAAACGCCCCACGATCATCGTATCGATCAGGGTATAGAACTGCTGGAACAGGTTGCCGAGGATCATCGGCATGGAAAAGCCCAGGATCAGCCGCATGGGCCGCCCCTGTGTCATATCCCTGACCGCGATCCGGTTGCTCCTCTTCCCCGTCACCATACTCCGTTCCCGTCCCCCGCCTTCCGGCACATTCCTCTTCGCACGCCCACATTTTACCCGTCGGGCACCCGTTCGTCAAACGCCGGACAGCCTCGCTGAAAAAGCCGAAAAAGGGCCGCCGCTCTCCTTCGGGAGGTTCATTTTGATCTCCCCGTTTTCGCGTGTTACCCGCTGCTAAATTTCAGCGATTCCCTTGCAAAGTGAAAGCCTATCCTTTATCATTGAAACAGCCGGTCCGGGCAAGGTCCGGTTGCGCAAAAAAGCGCTCACCAGATGCACCTGCGGCATCATCATTACGAGGAAGGAGATAAGAAAATGGCATACGTGATCAACGACACCTGCATCAGCTGCGGCTCCTGTGCGGCACAGTGCCCTGTCAGCGCGATCTCTCAGGGGGATTCCCAGTACAATATCGACGCCGATACCTGCATCGACTGCGGTTCCTGCGCCGGCCAGTGCCCCGTGGGCGCGATCAGCCAGGGCTGAGACGACAGCGTCGCAAAAACAAGCCCCGCGGCAGCTGCCGCGGGGTTCTTTTTATCTCTCCATCGTTTCGAACCGGGTGTACTCGGGTAGCCATACCAGAGTGACCGTTCCCAGCGGCCCGTTTCGGTGCTTGGCGATGATGATATCCGCCTCGTTCTTCCGTTCGGAATCCTTCTTATATTTGTCCTCCCTGTGAATGAACATGACGACGTCCGCGTCCTGCTCGATCGCACCGGATTCACGCAGATCCGAGAGGACCGGTGTCTTGTCCGTCCGGTCTTCGACCTTACGCGAGAGCTGCGAGAGGGCAACCACCGGCACATTGAGTTCCCTGGCGATCCCCTTCAGGGAACGGGAGATCTCGGCGATCTCATTCTGCCTGGACTCGGCTGCCCGTCTGGAGGAGCCGCTCATGAGCTGCAGATAATCGATGAAGATCGCGCTGATATTATGCTCCGCCTTATACCGGCGGCAGCGGCTGCGCATCTCATTGACACTGATGCCCGAGGTATCGTCAATGATGAGCTTCGTCGGTCCGTACTCGGCGGCACTGTCCAGAAGGCTTTCCCATTCGGAATAGTTGAGGTCGCCGGTACGGATCTTCTGAGAATCCACATGCGCATGCATGGCCAGCAGACGGTTCGCCAGCTGGATCCTGGGCATCTCGAGGGAAAAGAACGCGACCGCCTGATGCCCCCTGAGGATCATATTCTGTACGATATTGAGTGCAAAGGCCGTCTTCCCGACAGAAGGCCGCGCCGCGATCAGGATCAGATCGGAGGGCTGGAAGCCCGACGTGTAATAATCCAGATCCCTGTAATGCGTGGCAACGCCCGTGACCGAACCCTTGGCCCGGCTGGCGGCATTGATCTGCTCGAGCGCTTCGGCGATCGTCTTGCGGAACGGCACGTATTCGCCCGCGTTCTTCTGCTGCGTGACCCGGAAGATCTCCTGTTCCGCCTCTTCCAGGATCGCCTTTGTATCGCCGCCCGTATAGCATTTGTCCGAGATCTCTCTCGTAACACGGATCAGATTCCGCAGCCGCGAACGGTCCAGGACGATCTGTGCATATTCCCCGGCATTGCCGATGACGGGCGCCCCGTCGATCAGGGAGACGATATAGGCGAGATCCGTGATCCGGGGCGGCGCGTTCATCTCCCTCAGCCGCTCCTGGAGCGTTACGGCATCGATCGCCCTGCGCTCGTCATAGAGCGACACGATCGCATCAAACAGCATCCCCAGCTGCTGGTCATAGAAATCCTTACCGGTGATGAGGCTCGCCACCTGATCGATGTTGCCGTTGTCCGCGAGGATCGCCCCGATGACGGACTGCTCCGCCTCGAGGGAATGCGGCATGGCCCTGGCAGGTGTCTGAACCGCCGGATCCTCCACCCGGTATTCTTCCGGTTCCATCACGGCTGATCCACCTGCACCACACGGACCTTAAGCTTTGCCGTGACCTCCGGATGGAGCTTCACGGGCAGCTCGACCGTGCCGAAGGCCTTGATCGGCTCATCCATGACGATCTTCTTCTTGTCGATCTCCAGATCATGCTGCTTCTTTAACGCCGTCGCGATCTCCTTGGTGGATACTGCCCCGAACACCTTACCGCTCGTGCCGCCCTTCATCCCGATCTCCACGGTGACGGCGCCGATCTGTCCGGCGAGCGCCTGTGCCTCCTCGAGACGCACCTGGGCGAGCTTGTCCTCGCGGCGCTTCTGATTCTTCCACTCGTTCATATTCTTCTCGTTGGCGGCGACCCCGAGCTTCTGCGGGATCACATAGTTCTTGGCATAGCCGTCGCTGACCTCGACGATCTCGCCGCGCTTGCCGAGCTTCTTCACATCCTCCGTCAGTATGATCTTCATAGCGTTCCCTCCTCGATTCCCTTGTCAAGCGCCCCGCGGATGATCCCCACCGCCTCGGTCGCCGACATATCCTCCAGCTGGCAGCCGGCCTCGTTCATATGCCCGCCGCCGCCGAACTGTTCCATGAGTACCTGCACATTGACCTCGTCGATGGAGCGGGCGCTGACATAGATCCGTCCCTGATAAGGTGTGCACACGAAGCTGGCCCGGATCCCCTTGATATTGAGCAGTTCGTTCGCCGCCTGGGCTCCGATGACCGTGGGACTCTCCACCTCGTCGTCCGGATCGCAGATCGTGATGGCGAAGCTCCCCCGGTAGATCTCGGCCTGCGAGACCGCGTCCGCACGGGCCTTGTATTCCAGCGCATCCTCCCGGAAGAGTTTCTTGACCCGGGTCACATCGGCACCGTTGCGCCGCAGGAACGCTGCCGCTTCAAAGGTGCGCACGCCGGTCTTTGACGAGAAATTGTTCGTATCGATCATGATGCCGGCATACATGCTGTCCGCTTCCTCCGCACGGACCCGCACCGTGCCGTCGATATACTGCAGGATCTCCGAGACCATCTCGCAGGCGGAGGAGGCGTAGGGCTCCACATAGGAGAGCGTGGCATTCTCGATGACCTCGGTCCCCTGCCTGTGGTGGTCAAAGACCACGATATACTTGCACATCCGGAGCAGCTCCGGACACTCCGTGATGCTGGGCTTGTTGACATCCACGACGACGAGCACCGTATCCGGTCCCACCGCATCGAGCGCATGGGCGCTGTCGATGATCATGTCCTCCTCGTAATCGGGGTTGTCGCGGAACAGATCGATGAGCGGGCGTACGGAACTCGTGACCTCATTGACCACGATCTGCGCCTGATGATCGAGCGACTGCGCGATGCGGTAGATGCCGACGGCGGAGCCGAAGCTGTCCGCATCCCCCTGCCGGTGCCCCATGACGAGCACATTATCGCGGCCGGCGATGATCTCCTCAAGCGCATGCGCCTTAACACGCGCCTTGACTCTCGTATTCTTCTCGATCTGCTGGCTCTTGCCGCCGTAGTAATAGGTCGAATCCGGCGTCCGCACGACCGCCTGGTCGCCGCCGCGGCCCAAGGCCAAATCGATGGCGCTCCTCGCGAACTCGTAGTTCTGGGAATAAGACAGACCGTCCACGCCCATGCCGATGGATAACGTCACTGCCATCTCATTGCCGATATTGACGGTCTTCACATCCTCCAGGATATCGAAGCGCGATTCGCAGAGCGCCGTGCAGGAGCTCTTAGGCATCACGAGGAAATACTTGTCCTTCTCGATCTTCTTGGCGATGCCGCCGGAAGAGGCCACATATTTGTTGACCTTTCTGTCGATCAGCGCGATGAGGAGCGACCGCCGGACCTCCTCCACGCTCTCGAGCGCCTCTTCATAATTATCCAGATAGATGAGACCGGCCGTGAGGCTCTGGTCGTCGATCTCGCGCAGCGCGAGCTTCAATGCCGTCTCGTCGAAGAGATAGATCGCGATGAGGCTCCCCTCATAGGTGGTCTCATCGATGATATCGCTGTTCTCCGCCATCTCCGTCAGATCGATCCGCTTCATCTGGAGGGAGAAGCTCTGCTCTCCGTACTCCAGATCCATCTGGATCTCATCGAGCGTATCCTCCCCGAGCGGGAGCTTGTCCGTCGTCACGGAGGGGAAGATGGAGGTGATGGAGCGGTGCGTCCCGCGCTCCTCGTGCACCACGCGCTCAAAGGCGCGGTTCGTCCACAGGATGTGCCCGGTGTCATCCAGCAGCGCGCTCGGCAGATCGAGCTGGCGCAGCAGCGTCTTCTGGATCTGGCCGTACTCCGTCGCGAAGCTGATGAGCTCGTTCATGATGATCGAGCGGGAATTCAGATACAGCAGCAGGTTCACGAGGAAATAGACCGCGATGAAAGCAGTCAGGATCATGCCCGACTTGCGGTTCACGGTATAGATAAAGGTGTTGACGGCGATCAGCGCGATCCCCAGCCACAGCGATGCCAGCAGAAATGCGTGCATCTTGCCCTTGAATCTCACACGTCGTTTGCGTGCCATTCGGTGTTCTCCCCGGCCTCTTCGCTACACTGCTTAATGAAAGGTGACCGTAAACTCACCCACGCGCATGCCGCTGCCGACCTCGCTCTGCACACGGCCCTTGAGTTCCTCGTCCACGCGGTAGTCGATCGACACGCCTTCCCTGGCGCCGTCCGCCGTGCTGTCGAGCTGTGCCCTGCCGCCGTTAAAGCTCATGTCCACGACCTCGCTCTCAAAGCACAGGCCGTTGTCATAGACCCAGGAAACACCGCCCGCCGTGACTCTGCCTTCCTCAAAATGATACCCCTTGTAGGTATCCTCCTTCATCCTGAGCGGCTTGCCGTTGGGCTTGATCCATCCGTCCTGTGTATAGGAAGCGATCAGCGTCTCCGCGGTCGAAAAATCGTCCGTGCGCACCTCTCCCTTGGAGATCTTCACGATCTGCAGCCCCTCCGGGCCCTTCTTTACGGCGATGCCGTTCGGCTTTCCGCCGGAGAAGGCGGCGAACCAGGTGCAGTCCTTATAGCCGTGGATCGCATGGCCCTTGAGTTTGGAACCGCCGAAGATGCCGATGTCGGCGGTATCCCCGTGCGAGCGTACCGCATAGCCCTTGATGTTGACACCGGCGAATTCGCCCAGATCGAAATATCCGTTTCCGTAGCGCAGATTCAGCCCGTTCGGCTTGCCAAAGTGCTTGTTGCCCACATAATGCTCGCCCTTGTACTCATAATCCTCCGCCGTATAATCCGTGGAGGTAAAGGCGGCGAGCTTCCCCGCGCCGGAACCGATGAGCCGGATGCCGGCGAACACGAGCAGCGCCAGCACGACGACCGCCGCGATCGCGAGGAGGATCTTCTTAAAGAAGGGATCCCTCTGTCCGGCAGCGGGTGTCTCTCTGTCCGCTCCCGCGCGCCAGACCCTGCGGCCTCTGCCGCGTCTGCCGGATGCGGATCCGTCCGCGCCATGCTCAACCGCCTGCTTCCCGGGTTCCAGTCCCAGACTCTCCAGCTCCTCTTCCGGATACAGGACCTTATAAGAGCCGTCCCCGACGGGCTGTGCCTGATGATACTGCTCGACGAACTGCCGGATCTGCTGCGGGGCGACATCCCTGCGGGAGAGCATGCCCTGATAGGCGGTGCCGTTGAAACCGTAGGCCCTGGTGATCTGCGAAGCGATCTGAGCGGCCTGGTCAATGCCGGGATTGCGGAGTTCATCGATCTCCTTTTTGGACATCCCCTGCACGAGGTAATCATAGAGCACCCCGGCGATCAGTTCGGTGGGATAGAGTCCGTCATTCCACGATGCGGCTTCGCCCGGTGTGAGATTGTTTCCTTCCTTCGACATTGCTGTCATTCCTCCTTATCAAGGCAGGTCATACATCCTTTTATTTTAATCGAATAACCGTTCGGCGTCAACCTGAGCGGGGGATATGGATGATCGCGTGCCAGCTGCCTCCGTCGGCCGACTATCCGTCTCTGAATATGCATAATACAAGAACCCGGCAGCCGTAGCTGCCGGGTCATCCGTGTAACAATCGATCTTGGTCGAAATCCGTGCGCTCTTCAGTCCTCGACGTAAGCCATCAGCGCCAGATGACGTGCGCGCTTGATCGCCACGGTGAGCTCCCTCTGATGTCTCGCACAGTTGCCCGTGATGCGGCGGGGCAGGATCTTGCCGCTCTCGGAGACGAACTTCTTGAGCTTTGCGGTATCCTTGTAATCGATACCGGCTTCCTTGCCGCAGAACGCACAGACCTTCTTCCTCCTGTGCATGCCGCCGGGTCTTCTTCTCGGGGCATCGCCCCTGTCACTTCTTCCAAAAGCCATTGTTTCTACCTCCCAATCCAGGATCAGTCTTGTTGAATGTCTTTAGTTAAAAGGCAGCTCCTCGTCGATCCCGTCCGGGATGTTCATGAAGCCGTCTCCGGCTGCCTGCGGTGCCTCCGCTGCGGGAGCGCCGCCGCCAAAAGATCCGCCGGCCGGAGCACCGGAAGCGTTCTTGCTCTCCGCGAACTCCTGCTCCTCGATCACCACATCCGTGGTGTAGATCTTCTGCCCTTCCTTGTTGGTGTAGCTGCCGGTCTGGATCCGGCCCGTCGCCACGATCTTGGTCCCCTTGTGGAGATACTTCTCCGCAAACTCGGCGCTCTTGCCGAAAGCCACACAACTGATGAAATCAGCGGTCTGGGCGTCCGGGTTGTCACGCCTCACAAAGCGCCTGTCCACCGCAAGGGTGTAACGCGCGACAGCGGAGGAATTCTCCCCCTGGGAGTAACGGATATCGGGATCGCGGGTCAGCCGGCCCATTAAGATAACCTTGTTCATAAGATGCTCATCCTTTCTGTGTTATGCAGCCTCGTTGCGGACACACAGATACCGGATGACATTGTCGGCGATACGCATGCGCTTCTCGATCTCGGCCGGGGCCGTCGGCTCCGCTTCGAACCGGAAGAAATAATAGAAGCCCTCGTTCATCTTGTCGATCTCATAGGCGAGACGCTTCTTCCCCCAGTCCTCCACTTCCGTGATCTGACCGCCGAACCGCTCGATGAGCGCCTTAACCTTGTCGACAACGGCGGTTCTCGCCTCGTCATCGATCTTGGCGTTCACAACTACTGCCAGCTCGTACTTGTTCATGTTCCCTTGTACCTCCTTTTGGTCTTTGGCCCCCGTGGGAGACGGGAGCAAGGATCGAAATGTTTTCACGGAACTCGAATTATAGCAAAACAGGGCGCCGATTGCAAGGCGTTTGTTGGATAACGGTCGATATTTATTCCCTGATCCACTTTGCATAGACCGTCATATCGACCTCCGGAGAAGCCACGACAGGCCCGACCTGCGTGCGGCAGGCCCTCTCTTTGTACCATCCGCCAAAGGTGTATCCCGCGCGGCGTGCCGTCGGCAGGAGGTACCCGTTGTCCGTCCTGCTGTCATAGGAGGTGATATATCCCATCCGCGAGGTGTCGAGGACCGCCTCGTGATGCCCGAAGAGACCGTCGTTCAGATCATAGCAGATCGTATAGCGGTGAACGAGCCACTTCGCGTACAGGGTCTGATCTCCGGCGGTCCCGGCGGCGATCTGCGTCACCTGCTTTTTGCACGCCGCGTCACTGTACCAGCCGAGGAAGGTGTTCCCCATGAGCGCCGGCTCCCCGAGACCGATCGCGGGAGAGTCGATCGTGAATTCCGCCGGGTTCCGGTTTTCCACCCCTTCCATATTCATATACACGATGTGATACGTCGCCTTCTTCCACACTCCGTAGATCGTCACCGCGTTGTCCGCCGTCCGGACATTCCCGTCGATATAGACGAGGCCTTCGCCGGTGACCGCCTCTTTGTCTGCGCAGATCACCTGCCGCTCCTCCGCCTCACGTCCGGCAGCCGCAGCCGCCGCGGCGCTCTCCGTGCTCCAGCCCAGGAAATCATAGCCCTTGACCTTATAACCGTTCGCGTTCAGCGCTTTAGACGTGAGATAGGTGAGTTTCTGCTGCGCCATCCTGCCGGTCAGCGTGACATCCGCCGGTGCATCCGCGGTGAAGGTCACGGTATACGAACCGCCCGTCCACTTCGCCCACAGATCGATGTCACCCGCTTCCGAGCCGCTGATCGACGTCACCTTATTCTTAAACGCCTCATCGCGGTACCACCCGGCAAAGGTGCAGCCGTCCTGCGCCGGTGCGGCCGCGAGCGCAGCCTTGCCGGTGCCGTAGCGGTAGGTGTCCGGGATCGTCTCCTCCCCTCTCGTGTGGTAGGTCAGGGCGAACTCCTCTCTCAGCACTGCCCGCCGCCAGACGGCATAGAGCGTGACACTCTGGTTGTTCTTATTCAGCTGCGCAGCGAACCCGCTGCCGTCGATCACCTGTCCGTCCGCATACTGCACGGCAGCCGCATTGCCCTGACCTGTCTGCCTGACGCTCCACCCCAGGAAGACCATGCCGTTCCTGACATACTGATTGTGCGCAAGCGGTGCCTCCTGTCCGTACACGAATTTCTGCGCGGTCATATTGCCGCTGTTCTTGCCGTTGCCGTCGAATTTTACGGAATAGGCATAAGGTGTCCACCGGGCCGTCAGCTGCAGATCGCCCGTCGTATTCTTGGCGATCTGGGTGATCTTCTTCCCGTCCGCGCCGTACCAGCCGTCGAAGCCGTACCCTGCGCGCACCGGTGCAGGCAGCTTGAACGGGAGACTGTAATCCCTGCCGCCCGCACGGTAGGTCTGCCCGTAGCGGTAGGAATCGGCATAGCTGTCTCCGGCCGCCCGGGTGCCGCCGTCCGTATCATAGGTCACCGTAAAGGTCTGCTGCCAGACCGCGTAGAGTGTCACCACCGTCGTGCCGTTGTTCTTGCGGCCAATCCCCAGATCCGCCTCCGTGACCGGCTGCTTGTCCGCGCAGATCGCGGCCGCGGCGATCTCTTCCGCCGCATCCGGCGCCGCGGGATCGATCCGCGTCCCGGACCAGCCCAGGAAGACATAGCCGTCCCGCTTGTACTTGTTCGCCGTCAGTGCCTTGCGCACGCCGTAGGAGAAGCCCTCCTCCGTCATCAGATCGCCGTTCGCGTCATTCGTGGCGCCGTTGCCGTTGAAGCACACCTGATACGTGTACGGGATCCATTTCGCCCAGAGATCGAGGTCTCCGGTTGTTCCCTGCTTCAGGGCCGCGATCTTATTCTTATAGGTATTCTCGCGATACCATCCGCCGAACTGATAGCCCACGGGCCACCCCGCACGGTCCGGTGCGAGCAGCGCGACCGTCGGCGTATCGGCGTTGTAGCAGAGCGCATCCGCCTCATCGGCATAGCCCGTCACTCTGCGCAGATCCAGATTGTCCGGATGGTTCTCCCCGCCGTTCGTGTGCCAGGTGATGGAGTATTTCACCGGGATCCACTGGGCATAGAGCGTGATGAGGCCGCCCTCTCCCTCAGGCAGAGCAGGGATCACCAGCCGCAGATCCACCGGATCCGTCCTGCTGCCGTCCGTCGCATAGTAGTCCGCGTCCCCGGCGGCGCCGCTCTTTCTCCTGCACCAGCCGGCAAAGGTGTATCCCGTCCGTTTGTAGGCATTGTCCGTGAGACAGACCGGCTTCGCATCGGTGCCGAGCGTCGTCACCTTCATCTCGCGCATCGTGCCGGCGGTCGCTCCGTTGCCGTCGTAGCGGATCGTCGTCGTCATCGGCCGCACCGCGATGGAATACGTGGCGGTCTTCGTCCCGCCGTAGTCCCCTCTCCCGCGGATCGTGAGCTTCGCAGTGCCCTTGCTGACATTGTTCTCATAGGAGACGATCTCATAATCCTCCGGCGTGAGCGTGCTGCCGGAGAGTGTCACGGTGATCTCCTCCTTGCCGGGACGGACTTCCCGGCCGGTGTAGAACTGGTTCGCGACCTTGACTGTCGCCTTGCCGACATCGCCGGTGACGATCCGGTAGGTTCCCTCCGCCGTGCCGGTGTAGAGTGCTTTCTCTCCTTCTTTCGCATCCACCGTGATGCGCAGCGTCGTCCCCGCGGGGACCATGTCATCGGCCTGTACCTCCGAACCGGTCCAGTCCCTGACACCGTTCTCCAGCACATAGCCGCCATGACGGAAGGTGCCGTCCGCGAGATCCGTGTCCTCCGTATAGTAGTACTTCACACTCTTCGCATCGTAATCGGCGGCCGCGAGTGCCGTGCCGTTCACATCATAAAGTTTAAACGAGGTGGTATAGTTCTTCTTCGCTCCCTTGTAGACCACATCCTGCGCATCCAGGTTGAGCAGCGGTGTGCCGTCCGCACCTGCCGCGGCAAGCGACTGCTTCGCGACCGTGAAATACAGATCCTGCCGGATGCCGGTGAGATCGCCCTTGCCGGTGATCTTGACCGTCGGGAGCTTCGCAGCATTACTGCCGTCATTGACCGCCGTATTGTTCGTCCAGGATAAGGTGTAATCCACGCCGGCGGTGAGCTGTCGCTCCGCTTCCGGTGTCACGCCGTCTTCCTCAAATGCCGTGGCGAACCACACAACGGGTTCCGGCTTCGCGCCGCCCTTGGCATAGGCCGTTTCCTTATAAGGTGCTGCTGCCGGCCACGCCGCTCCGGTCTCATCCGTCACGCGGATCCGGTGCTCCGGATCGGTCTTCAGATCGTAGGCCTTGATGGACCAGGTCTTCTTCCATGTCCCCGTATAATTCCCGATCCCGGTGACGATCATCGCCGCCGTGCCGGCATCCGTGTTTTTCTCATAGGAGATGATATAGTCGCCGTCGACATAGCAGCCGTTTGCATCCCGCAGGTATTCTCCAAGTCCGTCCTTTACCGCCTCGGTGAGCAGCGTCTGCCTGTTCTGGTTCGTATAGATCCGCACGGTCTTTGTCTGCGGCTGACCGTTGTAGACAGTCGCAGTCGTATCAAAGCCGTCGAAGAAACAGCGGGAGATCGCCGTACCGGTGATCGTGTAGGTCTTGGATTGCGCCCCGTAGTATTCGCCGATGCCGGTGACCGTCATCGTCGCCGTGCCGGCATTCCGGTTGTTCTCATAGACGATAAAGTAATCACCGTTCACGGGATCGCCGTTCGCATCCTGCTCTGCCTCATGTAGCGCAACACCATTGTAGGTGACGACGGGGCCAGCCTGTCCGGGGATGATCCCGCTTGCGGAAGCCGCAGCGTCCGCATTGTAGGCCACATTCCTATCGTAGGTGATCACCGCTTTGGCAAACGGTTTCGTCGCCGCCTGGGAACGCTTTGTGATCGTATAGGTCCCGGTCAGACTGCCGTTGTAATTGCCCTTGCCGGTGACCGTCACTGTAGCCGTGCCGGGTTCCTTGTTATTCTTATAGGAAACGGAATAATCCGTGCCGGCCGTCAGCAGCCGTTTCCCGTCGTAGACACGGAGCGCCTCTACCGTCAGGGTGATATTCGCCCCCGTGTAGAACTGATCGGCGACCGGTGCGATCCACAGGCCCGTCGGCACATCCGCCGCGGTACCGGTGGCGCCGTGCGCGGCGAAGTATGCCTGATCCGCTGCCGCCACATCGCCCCAGTCCTCTGCATCCTCCGCCAGCTTGTAGACGGCGGCGGTGACCGCGCTCTCCGCATGTCCGTCCGCAACGGCGATCGCACGGATCGTCACCTGCCGTCCCGGCTCCCCGGGCTGTGCACTCTGGATCCGGACCGCGATACTCTCCGCCGGGATCTCACCGGTGTAGAGTGCGCCATCCGCCGTCGGCTCATCGCCGTTTGTCGTATAATAGATCCTCGCATCCCGCGCCGCGCAGGTGAGCAGGATATGCGTATCGGAAGCGATCACAGCGCCGTCTGCCGCCGCGGGCTCCTCCGCGATCGAGATCACCGGTGCCGCCGTCGCATAGAGCGCCATCCAGTCCGCATAGATCGTATGATCCGCCGTGACGCTTGCCAGCGCCGGATCCGCCCATACCGTCTCGAGCGTATCACCGAGGGCCGTCCCCGGTCCCGCATCCAACGTCCACCCGGCGAAACGGTACTTCGTCCGCACCGGCTTCTCCGCCGCAAGCGCGTTTGCCTCGCCCTCCGTAAGTCCGGCTGTCATCGCATTCGCCAGGGAGCTCTGATAAGGCACGGTATATTCCAGAGATTCCAGACGGTCGAAGAGACCGCTGCGGAGTCCGAAGACAACGCGATACAGATGCGGCGCCCAGCGCGCGTAGAGCGTGTGGGCGGAATCGATCGCGAGCACCGTATCCGCACGCACTTCTACCCCGTCCTGCACATCCCGTGCGGGATCGGTGAACCAGCCCACAAAGTCATAGTGTTCCTTTACCGGGACAGGCAGTTCGCCGTAGACCTGATCATAAGTGACCGTCCTGCCGTCGATCGCCGCGATCCCTTCTCCTGGATCAAAAGATACGTTATAGCTATTGGCCTCCCAGCAGGCAAACAGTGTCACTTCCTCCAGCACGGTCGCCACGGTCTCCGCAGTCACTGCTTCCCCGTTCTCCGCCGCCGTGTACCAGCCGGTGAAGCGGTAGCCCTTCCGCCCCGGTGTCGGGAGTTCGCCATAGGCCGTCTCATAATCCACGAGCTTGCTCTCCGGATCCACGCGCCCGCCGTTCGCATCAAAGAGGAGTACACAGGCGACCGGCTGCCAGTGTGCATACAGCGTATGATCCGATGCCGTCGTCATCGCAGTCGCCGCCGTGACCGCATCCCCGTCCTCTGCCGCGGTATACCATCCGGTAAAGGTGTAACCCTCCCGGCTCACCTCCGCCGGCAGGCCCGCATAGGTCGCATCGTAAGTCACGTCCAACGTGTTATCAGTCAGTTCACCGCCCCGCGCATCCAGCGTCACACGGTAGGTGTTCGCCGCCCACTGTGCATAGAGCGTGATGCTGCCGCCATCGGTCGCGACCAGCCCTGTCACGCCGGTACCCGCCGCATAAGCGGTACCCTTTCCATTCGCCTGCGTGTTCCATCCGACAAAATGATAGCCGGTCTTCTCATAGCCGTTCGCCGCCAGCGCGATCTCCGTCCCGTAGACCGCATCCTGCTGTTCCACCGAACCAGTGCCGCCGTTGCCGTCGTAGACGATCTGATAGGCATGCGCATTCCACCGGGCATACAGCGTGTGAGCCGCGGCCGTCGTGACGACCGTATCCTTCGTCACCTCGCTGCCGCCCGTCTCCGCCGTATACCAACCGGCAAAGTCATACCCCGTGCGTGTGCTCACCGGGAGCGTGCCGTACTTCCCGGCATAGGTGACCGTGATCTGCCGGGCAGACGATCCGCCGAGAGAATTGAAACGGACCGTATATGTCGCCGCTTTCCAGCGGGCGTAGAGGGTATGATCACTCGTGATCGTTATTGTACTTTGTTCTGTAATCTGGCTACCACCGGAGGGTGCTGTATACCACCCTTGGAATATATATCCCGCGCGCGATGCATTTGGTAAAGCACCGTATTTGCCACCATAACCATAAACGACTTCCTTGCTGTCCACATCTGTTATTCCTTCGCTGGGATCAAAGGTTATGGTATATGTATTTCCCTTCCATTTTGCATATAGCGAGGTCAACACGTCCTGCGTTGGAGACAGATCCAAAACACCCTCTTCATCCTCATAGGAAGTTCCCTGCCCGTCCGGCTGTCTGTTCCATCCGACAAAATGGTATCCGTCTCGGGTAAATGTATTTTTCCTGAGTTTGACCCGTTGTCCGTATACTGCGGTCGTATCCGCCATGGTTCCTTTTCCGCCGTTTGCGAAATATCGGATCGTATACGTGTTCCCCACCCACTGGGCATACAGAGTGACCGTTCCGTTATGGCTGTCGATCAGATCACTCACCGCGGCCTTATCCGCGTAGGCAGTCCCCTGTCCATCCGCCTGTGTATTCCAGCCGTCAAAATGATATCTCGCCCGGGTAAAGGTGTTCGCCCGCAACTGGAACGAGACGCCATAGGTGGCATTCGTCGCGCTCATGCTGCCGCTGCCGCCATTGGCACTGTACAACACCGTATAGGTATTCACCGCCCACTGGGCATACAGCGTGATCGAACCGTCCTGCGCCGACACAAGATTCTGGACCTGCGCCTGATCCGCGTACGTCCTCCCGTTGCCGGACGATCTCGTGTTCCATCCGGTGAAATGATAGCCTTTTTGGGTAAAGGTATTCGCACGAAGTGTCACTTCCTCACCATAGACCGCATTACTGTCCTCCATCGTGCCGCTTCCGCCATTGGCGCTGTACCGCACCACGTAGTTATTCGGATCCCACTGCGCATACAGTGTGACGATGATTCCCTGCAACTCTGCCAGTCCCTGCATAGTCTCACCATCGCTATAAATATCGCCGCTCCCGTCAGCCGCCGTGTTCCAATGGCTGAAATGATAGCCGGACCTGGTGAAGATATTCGGTTTCAGTGTAAAGGGATGGTCATCAGGCAATCCGTCATCCGTCATGCGACCGGTTCCACCGTTCGCATTGTAACGGATCGTGCAATAATCAACCTCCCATTGTGCATAGAGCGTAACACTGCCGTTCTTCTCTGTAATCAGATTGAAAACTGTCTGCTCATCCGTATAACCGGTGCCATTTCCCGCCATCTTGGTATTCCATCCGGTAAAATGATACCCGTCCCTGGTAAAAGTGTTTGCTTTGAGTTTTATCTGTTCCCCATAAGTGGCGTTCATGGCAGCCATGCTTCCGCTCCCGCCATTGGGATCAAAGCGTATTGTGTAGGGATTTGCTGCCCATTGTGCATACAGCGTGATCGTATCGCCCCCGGTTGCGATATCGCGAACGGAAGCCCCATCCGCATAAGAGGTACCGGTCCCTGCTGCATTGGCATTCCAGCCCGTGAAGTAGAACCCCTCTTTCACATAAGTGTTCACGCGCAATGCGGTATTCGTGTCGCGTTGGATCTTCTGACGTTCCATGCTACCACTTGTCGCCCCATTTCCATGAAATCGAACAATAAACGAGTTTTCGTCCTGTTGCGTGTCCAGATATTCCACTGCAAACCCGTAATGGCTTCCAGCGCTTTCCGTAGCCGCAACAAGTTTCAGCCACACTGTATTCCCGGGAACACGGACCGTCCGACCTGCCAATTCGGCTTTCCTATACTCACCAACGAATTCTCCGGTCATATCCCTGATGTAAATCCGGTCATAGCCGTTGTCATCAAGCTTAGTATCATCAGAGAAGCCAACCGAGATACTCTCTGCTTGTTCCTCACGATAGATCCAAATGTTCTCCGTCCCTTTCTGATAAGGGTGAAGACTCTGAAAATCCCCTATGCTCTCCACAATGTGTGGCTCAATGGGCACCATAACATCACATTTCCCAAATACCGCACTGCCATCTGACGCAGTAGCACGAATCTCACATTCACCTTTTGCCAATGCGTGAACAAGTCCAGTTTCATCAACAGTAGCCACAGTCTCATCGGAGCTTGACCAGACCACAGTCTTATCACTTGCATTATATGGGCCGACCGATGCAGTAAGCCGCAGAGTTGTTCCCACGTCCACAAAGGCTGTCGTCTGATTCAGCGTAACAGATGTTGCTCTCTTCCTGATATGGATCTGACAGGTGGCATGCATATCATCGCCCGCATAAACATGCACTTCCACCGGATGGTCTGCAGGAGTGGTGTTGCTCTTGGATTTTACAGTACCGTTTTCTACGGTCAGATATTGCTGGTCTTCCGTGTCGATAATCCAACGCACTTCATCCGTATAATAAGCAGGCGTCGCCTCAAACGGAAGACGCAGGGTCGAATTCGGCTCCATCACATAAGTATCCTGCGCAAAAGAGATTTCCTCCACAGGGACATCTTCCACAACAAACGGATAGCCATGCTCTTCAGCAAAACTCTGCGCATAGCTTCCGGCCGAGCCATGAATACAAACGCTTTCCGGTATTGCTGATGGATCTATGAGATTCGTAACCCGTGATATATAAATATCTGTCAGACTAGAATCATTAGCAAATGCGCCCGCTCCAATAGATGTCAAATTGGCAGGCAGTACTATTCTTTGGAGTGAAGTACAATCAGAAAAACAATTCTCTGGGATGGATGTAACCGAGTCTTCCATCCTAATCGATTTAATGCTTTGGCAATTACTAAAGCAGCTTGTCCCCAACTTAATCTCAGCCAGGCTTTTTCTCCCTAAAAGAAACGGATCTGTCGCCTCGATTATGCATCGAAACACCAAATCCTCCAAAGCATCACATCCGCTAAATGCAGAATTTCCTATGGTTGTGAGGCTTTCAGGAAACGTCACAGATGTTAGGTTTCTACAGCCTGTAAATGCACTATCCCCTATGCTCAACACCCCTTCTGGAATCGTTATAGACTCAAGGCTATCGCAATTACCAAATGCAAATGAAGGGATGGACGTATCCCAACAAAACTGTATATCGTATTCTCCACCAGCAGGGCCCGCCGTCACAAGCCTGTCGCATTTGCTAAATGCATTGTTCCCGATATTCTTCGCGCCTTCCGGCAACACCATCGATGTTAGTCCGGCGCATCCGAAAAAGGCGTTTTCTCCAATACTTGTAATCGTATCCGGAATCTCTACCGTCGCCAATCCATCACATAATGAAAACGCATAAGCCGGGATATTCTTCTTCCAGCCAAATTGATAATCATAATCCCCTCCAAGAGGTCCGGCACTCTTAAGGTTGTTACATCTATCAAATGGACTATATCCGAAACTCGTCACACTATCCGGGATCGTTACAGACGTTAAATTTTTGCAATCCCGAAATGCATAAGAGCCAATCCTTTCCATTCCTTGCGGGATCACAACAGAAGTCAGATCCACACATTCGTAAAACGCATCAGCCGGTATCTCTGTTTTCCACCCAAATTCCAAATCATATCCACCACCAATGGGACCTGCTGTCTTCAGCCCGCGAATTTTTCCAATCGCGCTCCTGACACCCATTATGGAATGATCATATTTACTCGTTTTTATTACCGTCGAGGGTATTGTTAATGATGTTAGTGTAGAGGGAAATGAGAATAATTCTAATTCTCTCACCCCATCTGGTATCGTCACTGATGTCAGACTATCAAGCCAAAAGCCATATTCCGGAATCTTGATTGTCCAGCCAACCTGATAATCATAATCGCCCCCAATCGGACCAGCTGTCTTAAGAAGATCACAGCCCTTAAAAACACACGCTCCAATATTCTGGATTGCTTCCGGAATTACCACTGATTCCAGATTGCTGCACCCATAAAAGGCATAATCACCGAGCGACACAGGAGATGACCAATTGTAAACACCACTAAAAATCCACCAATAACCATCTGGCCCCGGAAGCCTCACTGAAGCCAAACTGGTACATTTTTCAAACGCTCGTTTGCCTATGGACTTACAACCATCAGGTATTGTCACCGAGGTCAAGCCGGTATTGCCAAATGAAGACTCACCTATGCCAGTCACAGAATCCGGGATAGTCACCGTAGTCAAACTGCTGCATCCCTGAAACGCGCCCCAGTTAATATTCGTTACCCCTTCTGGTATTGTCACTGACGCCAGATTACTACATCCGTCAAATGTTCTATACTCAATGACAGTTATTCCCTCCGGTAATTCCATGGAAGTCAAACTGACGCATCCAGAAAAGGCCCTGTTTCCTATGCTTGTCATTCTCTTCGGCATTATCAATGATGTCAGACCACTGCATTCGCTAAATGCAACCTCCCCAATACTGGTTACACTTTCCGGAATTACCACTGATTCCAGATTGCTGCACCCATAAAAGGCATAGTCCCCAATACTGGTTACGCTTTCCGGAATAACCACAGTTGTCAGATTGCTGCACCTACAAAAGGCATAGTCCCCAATACTGGTTACACTTTCCGGAATTACTACAGATGTCAGATTGCTGCACCCACAAAAGGCATAGTCCCCAATGCTTGTCACTCCTTCTGGTATTACCACAGACGTCAAATTATTACAGTCCCTAAAAGCCTTGTCGCCAATGCTGGTTACGCTCTCTGGTATTGTCAACGTTGTCAGACTGCTACAACCACTAAATGCAGCATCCCCCAGGCTGGTTATCTCTTCAGGTATTGTCACAGACACCAAGTCGCCGCAACCAGAAAAAGCATTATCTGGTATAACAGTTTTCCAACCGAATTGGATATTGTAATCTCCGCCTATTGGTCCAGCTGTATATAGACAACCATTTGTGCGAAATGCCGATTCTCCCATGCATGTAACAGTCTCAGGTATTATTACTGAAGACAAATCAGGAAACCAAAATGCTCCATTCGGTATCTCTGATTTCCACGCAAATTTGACATTATAATCCCCGCCAACGGGTCCCGCAGTTTTTAATCTTGCGCATTCATAAAACGCAGAATCGATATATGTTATCGATTCCGGCAATACAACAGATGACAGAAAAATACAACCCGAAAATGCGCCGCTCCCTATACTTGTCACACCTTCATTGATAATCACACTCTTAATACTTCGTTCGTACTGTCTCCATCCCTGATTATTCCCACGATACTCATCCATTTCTCCTTCCCCGGATATGATCAGTGTCCCTTCAGAATCTAACGTCCACGTCAATCCCCCCCATGTACCATGATAATTCGTCGCACCAAGGAGCTCCGGATTCTTCGCGGAAAGAATTCCCAATTCATCCGAGAATATCCCATCAGTTTCTATGTCATCAATTGTCGAATCATCAACATCAGATTCGGCATTCCCACTTTCTTTAGATTTTGATGCCTCGTTTTCGGGGACATCCTCTTCAATGTCATCCTCCAAAGCCATTTCCTCAGGCTCTTCGGATTTGTCATCATCCATATCAGAAGTTTCAACACCATAGTTCCCGTTTTCTTCCGAATTATTGTCATCGACAATCGTATTGTCTCGCAGATTATCACAAAACTGATTTGCTTCAATTTCCACAGAAACCGTATGTGTCTGATCTGATTCAGTAGCATACGCTGTACTATCCACGGATGTGAATAGAATAATCGCACTCAGTAAAAAGCTGATTACCCGATGTCTTTTGCTCAACGTGATTTTCATAAACCTCACCCATTCATTCCGCGACAAAGAAAATATGTATAATGATTAACTGTTGAATAAGTCGTAATCACAATAGTCTTTATCGCACTGCTCTTTTTCCTTCTGCTAACCGCCCCGCGAATAAAAACGCGTGTTCTAACTCATGCTGAATATCATATTGTTTATCTAGTATCAGTTGATACCTATCATTACTCTTTATAAGTTTTTTAATTTCAATGCCAGGGTTACCATCGTTCGCCAATTTATTGATTAGTCTCAAAGAATCAAAATACATTTGATCCTCGTGTGACAAAACTCCAAATGTAATCGATTTTATCTTTAGTTGAAAGAAAACTCTGTCCCCAATTCTTCTCCAGTAATCCTTTTTCCCATCTCTTGTTTCATAGTATACTGCCCTAAACTCATTCTCGTGCTCCCACTCTTTTCCCTTATGATATAAACTTTCTATGATTTCAGCTCCGTTCATCTCTCTTCGGTTGAAAAATGAATCTGTATACCCAACCTTATGAATTACACGTGAATAATCATCCGGAGTATAATACTCAATACAGCATCCTCTATGCTGCACATAATAAGCCCATAAAAGCATGGCTTTATCTGAACCAGTAAGACAAACCACTCTATACTTGTCCATGTATTCAATATCATGTCCTTCATATGGGTCATTAACTTGATCCAATTTTGCCGCATATACACCGTACTCTAATGCATCCTGCAAGTATTTCAACGATGTATATTTATATAACGTTCTTTTTCCTATCTCGAAGCACGTCTTTGTCTTCTGCAAATCTAATCCCAACATCTACGCCTCATATTCATCTTCTTCCAAACCTCATGGATATTGGCGAAATCGTCCTTTTCTGAATTCTCCGATTTGGCCTCGATTATTGCTATAATCCGATTATGCATTGTCCCTTCATCAAAGTATCGATGAGCAACACTGTAGAACACATTGAAATCATAGATATGATTGTTGAGACCTGTACAGAATAGTTCGATACGGGCCAAATACGAACTCAATGTCTTAGCCGCATCAGATCTAGGATCTTCCATAGCTTCTTCTATCTCTTTGGGCATCCAATGATTCAATTCATCGAATACGAAATCCTGAAGATGCGCGTAAGCTTCTAACGTTGCCGCTTTATTCGTTCTTTTCCTGTCAAGTAGATAACAGACAACAGCAACTACAACCGATATCGGTGTCGCAACATCGGCAATTATCTGGATAATTCTGGTGATTTCAGTCATACGTAGGTCTCCTGTGCTAAATCTGCGTATTTGATTTTAGAATAGGTCAATAACACCCTAAAGTCAATAGGTCGCTGTGCCATAATGCTTAGTATGAGCCGCTTGAAAGACTTACGAAAAGAGAAGGGGTACACGCAGATTCAGATGCAGCATCTCACAGGAATTGATCAGAGTGATTACTCCAAAATAGAGAACGGGAAGCGTTACTACACCTTTGAACAGTGCCGCAAGATCGCGGCTGCGCTCGGCACAAGTATGGATTATCTGGCAGGACTAACCAACGAGAAGCGACCATACCCGCCGGCGGATTAAAGACACAACAAAGCACCCGGTTGGGTGCTTTTGTGCTTTGGGACCATTGACAATTACATCATACAGCCGTATTTATTACTCAAAGAAATGGGTTTTCACCGTACAGCATCATTGCTCAAGCGGGCTGCCCGTTTCTTTTTTGTTGTAATCCTTTGTGACAAATTGAAGGTTCTTCCGGATATAATGATGCATTTCCCGGAATAAGGTCGCAATTTGCGACCTTATACATTCCTGTAGTAAAAGCCGTCCGGTTTCAGAACCGAATAGTTTTGGGCCATCTTACCGATTGCGGGGCTTGGAAAAGAGTGTAATAATGCTTGTAATTTCAAACATTTAACCGTACAATGAGTATAAATATAAGCATTAAGAGGAGCACAAATGGGAAAACGCAAGGCACTGCTTTATCCACAGACAGCGAAAAAGTTGCGTCGTGTCGGGGAACAGATCCGGCTGGCGAGACTGCGCAGGCATCTGCCTGCAGAAGCGGTCGCGGAAAAGGCAAGGGTCAGCCGATCGACCGTGACACAGATTGAAAAGGGTTCTCCCTCAGTATCGATGGGGATGTATCTCGCTGTGCTCGATGCTCTTGCGCTGCAGGACGATATCCTGCTCCTTGCCCGTGACGATGTCCTTGGCAGGACCTATCAGGATTTGGATCTGAAGATTCCCCGGAGGATCAGGAAGAAGACGTGAACAAAGAAATGGCGGGGAACATCCCCGCCTTTTGATGGACCCGGGTCTTTCGACCAGCCCCAGTCAGCATTAAACAAGCATACATTTGATATCGCAGGTTGCGACATTATAGATTATTTCATTGTTTTGTCTCCTGATCCTAGCGCTGCGCTCAGCACATATTGTAAACAAATCTTGCGATTGCCTGATCGTTCGCTTCGGTCGGCCGGTTCTTCGGCTCGATCAGGTCCAGTGCGTCGCGGAGTTTGTCGACTCGCAGGAACTCCCTGATCTTGCCGATCGCCTTTACCCCGCCGCCGCCGGAACAGACAAAGACGCCGATCCGCTTGTCCTTCAGTTGTTCACGGTTTTCATCGATGAAGGTACGGATCGGAGGGGACATCGTCCATGCCCAGACCGGTGTGCCGATGATGATCCTGTCGTACTTGCCCGCATCGAACTGATACGGCTGAAGCTTCGGTTTTTCCTTCATGAATGCACTTTTTCCACCCCAAAGGAATTTGGAGGAGCCGCTGTCGGGATAGGCTTTCACCGGTTCGATCCGGATCACGTCAACGACGGGTTCTGTGCCATCGCCCTCCTGTCCCGCATCTTTATGCAGTTGGGCAAGCATTCCTTCCCGGATTTTCTCCGCCACATAGGCGGTATTCTCCGACATCGAGTAATAGATGATCGCTGCGTTCATGATGCGTCTCCTTTCGGACATATCATCTTCACGTCTGTACCACATCCTCTATGATGTGATATTTCCGGTACATATCCATCCGCTCCTCATCAGTGGCATCAAGGGCTGCATTGTATTCCGCGCTGCCGGGAGTAAGGGACTTCAGGAGTCTTGCAAGTAGCTGCGCCCCCTCTGCTCTACCTTCTGCTTTGCCCTCCGCTCTACCATCTGCTTTGCCTTGCCTGTACTCACGATCTTCCGAAAATTCAAATTTCTCTCCACTCAAGGTGCTCACCAGCCTTTCTGCCGCATCCCGCGGAGCCTTGCGAACGATATGATTCAGGATCGACCGGGAGATATCCACAAGTCTTTTGGCCTCAGCTTCTGTAATCTTTGCGGCTTCGTATGCAGTCCTTATTCTCTGAAACCATTGATCCAATTCATTGTATATCTTATCACATTGCTTTTTCAGCTCCAACCGGTTTTCTTTGATCCCGGCGAGTTTTTCCATGTCCTTCTCAAAACGAACCGAATAAAACGGAATCAGAAAATACAGTTTCTTCTCGTAAATCTCCTGTGCGCTGTATGCCTGTACATGCAGCACAGGCACTTTTATACGCATTTCCAGATCATCGTGCCGATAGATGATCGCCTTTTCTGTGATCTTCTCTGAGCCCGGTCTTCCGGATCTCAGCATCAGCAAAGAAGATTGAGGCAGATCCACTATAAGATTCTCTCTGTTCTCGTCCATTTGCAGGTTTTCCAGACCGATCTGCATATTATATTCCACGAGACGGATCAGGATATCTCCGTCTTCCGTAGACTGACACTCCATATGGTAATGCTTACCACCTATCCGGAGGCAACTGTCCGATAATCGCTCCGGAGCGCCTGTATCTTCTTCCCTCATCAGGCTCATCACATAGTGTTCGTTGGCTTCCCTTACGATGTCAACGACGCTCACATCCAGCTCTTCTCCATAGATTTCATTGATAAGTGGTACCAAAAACTCCTTCAACCGCGAGACTTCTGCCTTGAACGCAGTATCAAACGGTGTGGCCCCGTGGCTTGTTTCCTGTTTTCTTTCGCTTCCCGAATCCTTACCCATAAATTCTCCTTTCTCTGCATCAACGATAATTGCCGCGTTTCGCCGTGTGAGAGGGAGCCAGAGTATAAAAAGCAAGCATATTTGATAGGTTAACAGGTATTCCGCTACTGCAGTAAGTATGGTGGAATGACCGGACAGATCTGTCCATGAGCCCTTCACACGGCTTCGCCGCGTGGATAGACTATAGCACTGCGCTAAAGCGGATACAAGTAGTCGAATCATGAAATTTCTATAAACCGCAACAGTTGTACGTGGGGTATTAGTTGTTATGTACATTTCCATTCTCAAGACGTCGCAGCCGCTCCTCGATGATCTTGCGTTCATCACCCCGGACCAGCAGGGCATCAAGCGCCTGTTCCTTGGTCAGTTTCATTGTTTTCATGAGAGAGCATACATTTTCCGTTCTTGTGATTATCTGCTGCTCATCTGCCACCATGTCCGCCAACTTTTCCACAAGTCTTGAAAACGCTTCACCCATCTCTTCACGTCCTTTGCAGTATCATCACTCCATCTTCATTGTAAGAACACCCAAACCGGCTTTCAATCTACTCGTACTATAAAGAAAAGAGACCCTTCCGGATCTCTTTTCTTTCAAGCCTTATTGTTTGTATCTTTTGTCGGTTCACTCGATCGTAAAGGTGTCGATGATCTCCTCCAGCGCATCCGATACGGGGATATCGATTGCATCATCACCGCCCACATGCGTGATGATGTCGACCAGCAGGTAGCCGTCCATGTGATCGAGCGCAACGGCCATCTCGTACATGCCGGGACCCGTTACTCCGGGATTGGCATCCACCCAGTAGGCGTTCTTATCGCCGGCTACCGGGAAAGGTCTTTCCGTGATCTGTGCCTGGTCACCCCATTCCTTTGCGGTATCCTCGATCGCGGTCTTCGCATCCTTGCCGACATCATACGAAACGGAGACCATGCAGGTCCCGGCGCACTCGCCTGTGTAGACAAATGTGGTCAGCGGGCCGCCGCCGTTGACTGCGATGCAGGACGGATCGTACTTCACGCTCCAGCCGTTCGCATCGACGTAGACGAAATCCTCGCCTTTTTTCGCATTTATGTAGTTCTCGGCGCTGAAGCTGTCGGGATCCGCGTCATCCACCGGCAGGAACACCAGCGTTTTGCCGTCACTGAACGCCCCGATCACCGCGCGGTTCTCCAGTGCTTCCACCGTGAACACGTCCGCGGATTCCCCTGCGCCGCCGTAGGTGAACTTCACCTGACCATCGGCCTGCTCGCAGTCGAATGGAAGTCCCATTCCGGTCGTCCCATTCTCGGTGTGCCCCCATTTCTCATCCTGGAAGATGTAGAAATCATCCATGGACGGATCCGCATCGTCTTTCGGATAGTACATGTAGACACCTTTCACGAAATACGGAGCGGGCAGATCGACGCCGGCGCTTTTGCCTCCCGCTGCGGAAGCATCCACCGGCGTAAAGGCGATCACGACCGCATTTTCATACTCGTCAAAAAAGGCACCTTCCTCTGTGACCATCTCCGAGGATGCCTCCTCGATATGCACCTTATTCATGTAATCGCGACCGCCGTAGAACAGGGTGCTGTCCTTTGCGGCCAGCGGTGTCGCCGTGCCGCCGCCGGCGACATAGCCGTACTCCTTGATCCTGCCGTTCTGATCATAGCCGTACACCGTTGCCTCGGTGGCCGCCATCGTGCCGTCCCCGTTGTCAAAGACGAAATCCTTCTTCGCCACGAGGAGCGCGTCGTGATCCTTATCCATATCGGCAAACGCATACCAGGAATCCGCCGACAGGGACGTAATGACGGTATCGTAGCTCTCCAAAGCCAGCTCGACCGCCGACGGCTTCGTCTCCTCCGGTGTGACAACCGGCACGTCTGCCGCGGCATTGCCGCAGCCGGCGATCATCGACACCGTCATGATCAGACCGAGTAATACTGCTGCTTTCCTCTTCATCTTCCTCTTCCTCCTCTTTGAACACTTATGTCACTGATATTCAAAACAACGACATTATAGCACGTTTTTGGAGTTTTCAATATTTGTTCTATTGGGCATTATCTTAGGACTGTATGATAAAAGACCCGGTTGACAAACATACCCCGTCAGTTCATAATGGGTTTAGCAAGACAGCCGACAAGGGAGGTCCTCTCTCCCCGACCCGGCGAACTTAAGTGACTTTAGTAAAAGCCGCCCGTTTCGTCAGGAAACCGGGCGGCTTTCACTATTTCTCATTATTCAGTTGTTCCGATTCCCTCTTCAGGCCTCCTCTGCCGCCTGATACTCCAGGATATCACCGGGCTGGCAGGACAGCGCTTTGCAGATCGCGTCGAGTGTGGAGAAGCGGATGGCATTCACCTTGCCCGTCTTGATCTTGGAGAGGTTGACATTGGTGACGCCCACCTGCTCCGAGAGCTCATTGAGAGACATCTTGCGGTCGGCCATCACGCGGTCCAGTCGTAGTATGATCATCATGGCCTCCTTTCACAGCGTCTCATCCGATTCCGTCTGCAGGACGCATCCGTAGTCAAAGATGTTGTAGATGCACCAGAAGAGGAAGCCGGCGATCAGCGCGGGGAAGACCCCGATCATCATAAGCATCACGACCGTCAGGATGATGAAATTGATCCTGAGCTTCTTCATTACGCTCTCCGTGAACGGAGACTCCTCCCGGATCAGGGCGTCGAACACCTGCCCGAAAAGCACAAAGACAAAAGCGGTGGCCGCGGACATGACTGCCGCGAAGATACAGATGAATACCAGCTTGCCGGAGAACGATACGCTGTCCGGAATGAGTGCCGCGGCGCCGCCGAGACTCCCCATGCTGCCGAGGGCATCCTTGAGGCCTCCCTGCGCAAGTGCGGCCGCTTCGGGATCGCTCGCGATGGCCGCTTCAAACTCCTCCTTGGTGAGGGGTTGGCCGTTTTCTCCGACGATCAGCGGGGAAGTGCCGCCCGCTTCCATCCGCCCCAGTCCGACTCCGCAGAGCACCGCTCCGACGATGGCGCTTACCGCTCCGACAATGCATATAATGCGGATGATCCTGCAGATCACCTGTCCGATCCTGCAGCTCTTCCTGATCCGTTCCAGTTTTTCCTGTTTGCTGTTCATCCCGTTACTCCTTTCCTGAGGTTTCTTCCTCCTGCTGTTTCAATAAACAAATAACCCGCGGTGAGATCACTATATCACCGTGGGATATGTTTGTCAATAATATTTTATCGTTTTTCGATAATTATTTTTCGTGTATCAATTATTTATTAATGTAACAAGAGAGTCTCTCCGCCATGTGGCGACGATGCGGTGCGGCTGCGATGCCCCCGGCCGCGTCTCAGTCGAGATAGCCCTCTCTGGCCTTCACGCCGAAGCGCTCCTCCAGCTGATGCAGCCCCTCATCCGTGATGGTCTGACGAAGCGGGAGATGCGCGATCTTCATATAGATACCGGCCGCTTTCTCCGCGGTCTCGATGAGACCGAAGGCTTCGTCCAGATCCTTGCCGGCACCGTAGATCCCGTGCTGCGCCCAGATCACCAGACGCCTGCTCTGCATCTTCTCCGCCGTCGCTTCGCCGATCTCATTGGTCCCGCAGAGCATCCAGGGCAGCACCCCGACTCCCTCCGGGAAGACCACGATGCACTCCGTCTCCATCTGCCAGAGCGTGCGCGTGAAGGCGCGCTCATCCAGATCGTGGACATAGGTCATGGCCAGCAGATTGTCCGGGTGGCAGTGCATGACGATCCGGTTGTCCGGATCCGCGTGCAGCCTGGCGGCGTGGCTCATCATATGCGCGGGCATCTCCGAGGTAAAACGCCCCCCGTCGGTGAAGCCCCAGAGCAGCTCGGCCTGACGGCCCGCGTCGGTCATGCGGATCAATCCGAGACCGTCCGCAGGATCATAGGGGATATTCCGGAAATATTTCCCGGTGCCGGTCACCAGGAAATACCTGCCCTCCAGGGCCGGCTCCGTAAAGCCCGTCGGGATCGTGCGCAGGACATTGTCCGGATCGACATAGTCCCGGACCTCCCGGTCGGTGAGCAGCATGGAGATATTGCCGCCGTTGCGCTCATCCCAGCCGTGCGCGTACATGGCCGCGATGTTGCGTACCATCTCTACCACATAGGGTGACTCGAGAAAATGCTTCATTTTCTTGCCTCCAACACATCCTTTTCATACTGTCTCACGGCGTCAAACCAGGTATACTCACTGGGTGCGCCGCATACCCTTAAGTATTCCTCCCAGACCTCGCCGAAGGGATAGGTCTTCATCTCCTCCTGACGTGCCATGAGTCCGGAGAAATCAGCGGCATCCTGCAATCTCTTTAATTCCTCCGCCGGCTGACAGAGTGCGTTCAGCAGCGCCTTCTGCAGCGAGCGGAAGCCCACCGCCCAGGCACCGATCCGGTTGATGCTCGCGTCGAAGTAATCCAGTGCGATATTGACCCGTTCGAGGCTGTCCCCGTTGCGGACGATCTCTTTGGCGATCTCTTTGGTCTCGTCATCCAGGAGGACCACATGATCGGAATCCCAGCGCACGGGCCTGGTGATGTGGAGCGCGATCTCATCGAAATAGCACAGGAGCGAGGAGATCTTGTCGGAGACCATCTCCGTGGGATGGTAATGGCCGTTGTCCATGAGCGGCAACACCCCGGGATGCGTCGCGGCGAACAGCAGGGTGAACTCGCCGGAGCCGGCGGTATAACTCTCCACCCCGATCCCGAAGACCTTGGATTCCACCGTGACCTTGACCCGCTTCGGATCATGGGGCTCCGCGAGGATCTGCTCGATGGCGTCCTTATAGCGCAGCCGGGGCCCCATGCGGTCCGCGGGGATATCCTTGAGACCGTCCCCGATCCAGATGTTCATCACACAGGGGATCCCCGTCTCTTCGGCGAAATACTCCGAGATACGGATGCAGGCTTTGCCGTGATCGATCCAGAATTTCCGGGTCGCCTCATCGGGACTCGCCAGCGTCAGACCGTCCTTCACCCGGTCATGGGAGAAAAAAGTGGGATTGAAATCCAGCCCCATCCCGTGCTTTTTGGCGAATTCTACCCATCTGGCAAAATGCTTCGGCTCCAGACGGTCTCTGTCGACATATTCCCCGGGGCCGAAGATCGCATAGCTCGCGTGGAGATTCAGCTTCTTCTTCCCGGGACAGAGCGTGATGACCCGCTCCAGATCCTGCATCAGTTCCTCCGGAGTCCGTGCCCTGCCCGGATAGTTGCCGGTGGTCTGGATCCCGCCGGTCAGCGGCTTGTCCGGATCCGTATCGAACCCCCGGACATCATCCCCCTGCCAGCAGTGGAGGGACACACTGACCTCCCGAAGCCGCCGGATCGCCGCGTCGGTATCCACCCCTGCTGCGGCATATCTTGCCTTTGCCTCTTCGTAACTCATCCTCATACCTCCTTTTTATGTCTCAACAGGCTGCCGTCCTCCGCCCTCGATCTGGATTTTGAGGTTCCCGAGCGCGGTCGCCTCGATCGGGAGCGCGACGATTTCCTTGCCCGTCTCCTCGCGCGTCAGACGGTTTAAGAATCCGTTCCTGGCACCGCCGCCGACGATGTAGAGTTTATCGTATTTCCGGCCCGTATTCCGTTCCAGTTCGTCGACCGCCCTGCGGTAGCTTACGGCCAGACTCCGGTAAGCGCAGCGGAAATAATCCCCCGCTTGCCGCGGACGCTCCCATCCCGCCGCGGCAAGCGCCTCATCAAAAGCCGCGCGCATGCTCTCCGGCGCCAGAAAACGCGAATCATCGGCATCCGCCACCCCTGCGTAGGAGCTCCTCTCCGCATCCGCAACGATCCTTGAAAAATCCTCTCCGGGGCAGAGTTCCTCCCGGAGACGGTTGGCCAGCCACATGCCCATGATATTCTTCTGATAGCGGTTGTAGCCCACCCCGCCCTCGTTGGACCAGTTGCCCTGTCTGCTCTCGTCGGAGGTGACGGGCCGGTCTGTCTTCACGCCCAGCAGCGACCAGGTCCCGCTGGAGATATAGGGCGCATTCTCCTCCATGGGGATCCCCTCCACGGCGGACGCGGTATCATGGGTCGCGCAGAGCATCACACGGATTCCCCGGTATTCCCCGATCTCCGTCCCGGGGGCACTCAGCGTCGGAAAGAGATGCTCCGGCAGATCCAGCCACCCCAGAATCTCCCGGTCAAAGGTGCCCGTCCGGGCATTCACGAGCCCCGTCGTCGTCGCATTCGTGTATTCTCTGACCTTGGTCCCGCACAGCCTGTAGAGCAGGTACTCCGGGATCATCAGCGCGTCCGTGACTCCGTCAAGCCGCCCCGCTTCCCGGTCCGCACAGAACTGATACAGGCTGTTAAAGGGCTGGAACTGACAGCCCGTCCTGCGGTAGAGCTCTTCAAACGGGATCCGCGCATGGACCGCATCGATCACCCCCTGCGTCCTGCCGTCACGATAGGCGTAGACCGGGTACACGGGCTCATTGCCCTTAAGGAGCACATAATCCACACCCCAGGTGTCCACGGAGAGTGTCGCGATCTCTCCCGGATGCGCGGCGAGCGCCCGGTCGATCCCCTCCCGCACACAGGCAAGCAGCGCTTCCGTATCCCAGATAAGATGTCCGTCCTCCTGCATCACCCCGTTGGGGAAACGGAAGACCTCTTCGGTCTTCAGCTCCCCGTCCTCCATCCGGCCGAGGATGTGCCGGCCGGAGGAAGCGCCGATATCAACGGCAAGAGCGTATTTCATGCGTTGTACCCCTTCCTGCCCCGGATTCAATCCAGATGAAAGACCGGAAGCAGATCCTCCGAGACCGGAGAATTGTCCGGGTTGGTCTCCATGAGCTCCGCCATGAAGTCCCACCACTTCCTGTTGACGGGCTCATCCGCCTGCTTTGCCCACTCCTCTTCGCTCTCGATCTCGATCGTACCGAAGAGCGTCAGCGTCTCTTTGTCCAGAAAGATGGAGTAGTTGCGGCCGCCGTGGCGGTGGATGCTCTCCCGCATCTCCGGCCAGAGCTCCTTGTGGCGTTTTTCATACTCGGCTTCCATGCCGGGATACAGCTTCATCTTAAAACCTTTGCGGATCATGCTCCTTCCTTTCCGTGCAGACGTACCGTCTCACCCCTGTGTTTCCATGATCTCCAGGAATCTGCCGTAGCTCTCGGGATCCGCCGGGCCGTCAAATTCCGGCAGGTCAAACCGGACCGTCGGCTCTCCTTCCGGGTCGCCGTGCGCATCCGCCGGATAGAGCAGTGCCGTCAGGATCCAGATCTCCTCCTCCGCATCGATCCGCCGCACCGAGAGGTGAAAGACCCGTCCGGTGTCCCGGATCACGATCCGGGGCGGCGCATCCTGCGGACGCTCCAGTACGGGATCCATCCCGAGCCTCCCCAGATCCGTGAACAGCCGGTTCAGACGCACAAGTTCATACGTCTCCTGCGGGACCGCATCCGATGCCGCCGCTTCGCCTTCATCCTTTCGCACTTTTTCATACAGGCGGACATAGTCAAACAGATCCGTATCCGTACCGGAGAGCTCCGGAAAATCCGGGAGCGGGAAGCGCCATTCCTGTATGCGGCGCTCTGTGTCCGTAACATCCTTCTCCCTGGACAGGCGCAGGAGGAATGCCACCCCTTCATCCGTCTCCACGGGTTCCGTCGAGAGGAAGTAGATCACCTCCTGTTCCGCTTCTTTTTTATGAAACAGGAGCCCCGGCCGCAGTTCCTCCCGCAGATCCTCCCTGAGTGCAAGATCGCATGTCATGCCGGCCGCAAGCAGTTTCTCCTGCTGCCCCATGAGCCACGGGATGACGGTCTCCTCCCATATCCTGTCCTCCATGATCACCGGTCCGTTCATCTCATTCCTCCCGTTACTTGACGGGCACATGCGTGCCGACGCTGATGTCTCTGAAATAAGTCACAAAGGTCTTCAGGTCGAGGACAAAGCTGCCGTAATGCTTCTCCTGTGCCTCGCGGATCGACGCCTTCCCGGTGAGCTCGTTGCGGATATGCTCGACGGTATTGAGCCCCCAGGGATTGCGCAGCCGTATGTAGTAGACCCCGTTGTTCTTCTCGATGCCGAGGACGGTGTATCCGTGCGTGCTGGACAGTCCTCTCTCCCGCGTCTCCTGCCCGCTGCCGGAATAGGGATCCGTTCCCGTATTCTGGATAAAATTCTCTCTCGTGCCGGCGGTGACGAGGCGTTTCTTCTTCAGGGCGCCGGTGATATCGCGTACCACATCCTGCATCATCTGGGCCATATTTCCATCAAAGGAGATGACGCCGTTCTTCTCCACGACCCGCCGGTCCTTGGCGTACAACTTATAGTCACGTGTCCGCAGGAGATCCTCATCGAGCGAGATCCGCTCCGCCTTTTCACCGGTCAGGATCCTCATGGCCTGATCCTCGTGACCGCCTTTGATCGAGAGATAGGAGCGCTCATGATTCTGATCGAGCTGATCGAACTTCTCCTTCGGATCCTTCTTCATGTAGCGCGCCATGAGGCCCGAAACCGTCAGAGCCTTCTCATACATCTGCACCCAGAGTGACCCGCTCGCGTATGCCGCGCGGTTTTTCTGATCCTTGACGACCGTCTTCTCCACATTGACATAGAACGGATTCCCGTCGTCATAGAGGCGCACGGTCACGGTGCCGTTGCCGTTGTCGCGGAGATTCTTCCGGATGAACTGCGGATCGTTCTCCACCAGCGCGGCCAGGCTCGCCATGAAATAGCAGTCTCCCAGCCCGCCCTGTTCGACATCCTGAATGCAGGGCGGATGCGGGAAGAGGACGTCCTCCGTGCGATCCAGATAATCATTGGCAGTCAGGGGGTTATTCTCCTTGTCGAGCATCCTGAGGCTGCTCTCCCTGATATGGATCCTGGGCGGATTCTCCATCAGGCCGTCCGTTCCCTCAAAGATCCTGTTATATGCGGCCAGCCGCTGCAGCTCATACTCCGCATTCCGGTCGCGGTGCTGATCGGCAGTGAGTGTGTCGATCCTGACCCTCAGTTTCTGCCGGAGGGTACGGACCACATCATTTTCGAGGGCGGGCAGTCCTTCCTCCGGGTCCATTTGCAGCAGCTCCGTCCGGAAAGGTTCCTCCACGGTATAGCCGTGCAGCCCCTTCAGATAATCCTCCATACGGACCTTGCTGTCGCTCAGAGCGGTCGCCCGTTCCGAGGTGACATCCATCTGGATATAGAAACTCATGAGTCCCAGGATCTCAAAGAACGGTGTGCTGTACTGCATCCGCTGCACGTTCGCCGCATCCACTGCGATCAGTCCTTCATACGCCTTGAAGAACGACTTTCTCTGCTGTACGGAATTCAGTTTGTCGTCCGCGTAACGGTTCGCCTCCGTGATATCCCATTTGCGGTCCGTAAAGACCTGCCCGCTCAGTTCTTCGGTGATCCCGATATCCCGGACCAGAGCCGGATCGATATAGGTCAGCGGGGTATAACCCATTTTTACGAGCTTTCCGAAGAGTCCGATGTAATTCTTGTCGGTCTTTTCCCGTTCCTTCTCCGTCCCGGCGGTATACTTTTCCGCTGCCCTTAGCTTGTCATACTGCGTCCGCAGGGACAACGGCTCCTCCTTGTCCTTCTGCAGCGCATGGCGGACCCCCTCCAGACGGTTGATGAGCGCATCGATCCGCTCCTCGTCAAAGCCCTTATCCCGGTAGGCCTGCTTCACGGCTTCAAGATCCAGTCCCAGGATCCTGTCCGCCAACTGCACGTCATAGAGCAGGAGAGTCATACGCCCCTTTTCCTCGTTCCACAGGGGCTTTAAGGTGGATTGCACGCCTTTTTTGTTGACGGCATCAAAACCGGCGGTGCCAAAGGAGTATTCATTGTTCACCGCCATGACACTCGTGATGAACAGGTAATTCTCCCCTTCCTTGCTGCCCAGATCCACGTGCACCCTCAGGCTGTTCTCGTCACGCTGCACCTGCCCGCAGATCGTATCCATGATGTGGATGGTGGTGAGCTGCATCAGGGCTTCCTCGGAATAGACCAGATTGACCCCCAGTTTTTTCGCTTGTTCCAGCACCTGCGATAAGGTATCTCCGGAGCTGTCCTGGAGAAATCCCTTCTGTCCGGCCCCCGCGAATCTCTGTCGTGTGACCTTCTTTCCCTTCTCCGTCGTCCGGTATTCCGCCACGCCGCTGTTTGTCAGGGTCACCTCTTTGGCCTCCCCGAAGAGTCCCGTCACGCCCAGTAATCCCGCCATCAGCTCCGTCCCCCGGATCCCGTGGCTCATCCGGTTTGTCTCCATGCCGGCGAATTCTTCGGGCAGGTAGGTGCGCGTCCCCTCCTGACCGGGCAGATCCGGTCCGGCCTCCCTGGCCCGGAAATGCTTTTTCATGGGCAGATCGCCCTCATGCTTGAAATTCTCCTGTTGCCGCTCGGTGAGCGCGCCGCTCGGGACCCGGCATTCCGTCCCCTCAAGGACCGTGCTCCATGCCTGCGCGCGGAGGGTATTCTTCATCGTGGCCGCTCTCACCCGGTCCTGTTCCCATCGCAGCTGGTTGATGAGCCGGTTGGCGGCATCCCGTCTGGCCTTGCTCTTATCCAGCCAGGCGCCTTCGTTTGCCACCCGGATCGCCTCTGACGCCGCATTCTGCAGCGCCTTCTCGAGGTCCTTTTTGCGTTTGCCAAACTTCGCCGGATCGGCCGGGATGTCTCTTCTCAGCAGGAGAAGATACTGTTGCAGCGCATCGTGCAGCGGGATATCATCCTTAACCTCCTCCGCCAGAGACGCGAGGAAAAAATGCCGTTTCGCGTAGACGGCATCCAGAGTCTCCTGGCTCCGTGTCCTGGCATCCGCCGATGAAACGGAGCGCGCCGCATCCTGCTCCAGCAGGCGGCCGATGGTCATCGGTCTCTTTCTCCGCCGTGCCCCCCTCTGCTGCTCCTGTCCCTGTTCCTGTGCAAAGACCGCAGTGATATCGTCTCCGCGCAGGCTGGTGACTTGGGCCAGCATGCGCCGGGCGGCATCATACAGCGTCCTCACCCTGAGGTGCCTGGTATTCTCATCCTTTTCCGCCTTTCTGGCGGTCAGATACTCTCTGCAGGTGCGGATCAGTTCCAGCAGCCGGTCCGCCGTCTCCGTGCACATGGCCGCCGGTTCCGTATTCGCCGTGATCTCCGCGCTGAAGAAGCTCTTCGTCCGGTCGATGTTGCTCTTGATGAGCTTCATCCGCCAGCTGTCGCCCGCCCAAAACCGTTCGTCACTCCTGACGTCGTCCATGGCCTTCGTGAGATCCTTATAGCGGTTTCCTTTGGTGATATCCTCGATCGGCATATCATCATTGACCGCTTCGAGCGGCTGTCTCTGCTGTCTCTCCTGCAGGGCATTCTGTTCGATCTCCTCTTCCGCCTGCTGACGGATCGGCTGCTGCAGCAGATGCACACCCGGCATCCGGACAAGATCAGTCTGCTGCATATTCTGCTGCAACGGAGCATTCTGCTGTACCGTCGTATTGATCGCTGCCGGCGCGACATTGATGCCGGGGGACTGCCGCCTCTGTATCTGTTTCGTCTCATTACCCATGATCCACCGCCTTATCGGTTTGGTGCCGCTGCCGGCCCTGTGCTCTGCCGCCGCGGAAGATACTGTACTCCTTTGATGTTAGTATTATGAACGAGCAGGCCCGGTTTCGCAACCGTTTATTATCCCCGTCCGGACCGTGCGCGGATTGACAGGAAGAGCGTTTTTGTATTATCTTTTTCCGTGTGTAACCGGGCACACCTGCAAACATCCGGTCACAATGACCGGCACCATCGGGAGGAGAATACTATGAGAATACTTGCCAATCTGCTCTGGCTGATCTGCGGCGGCTTGCTGAGCGCCCTTGCGTGGGTCCTGACAGGGATCGTCATGTGCATCACCGTCATCGGGATCCCGATCGGTCTTCAGTGCTTCAAATTTGCTTCCATTTCCCTCAATCCCTTCGGCAAGGAGATCCACTACGGGGGCGGTGCCGGCTCGCTCCTCCTCAATATCATCTGGCTCGTGTTCGGCGGACTGGAGATGGCCATCGGCAATGCCGTCATCGGCGGCATTCTCTGCATTACGATCATCGGGATCCCCTTCGGGATGCAGTTCTTCAAGATCGCGAAGCTCTGCCTCACACCGTTCGGGGCCACCGTGGAGCGGGAGCACACCTTCTGATCCCGGTTTCTTTTGACTTATATCTCCCTTGACGGTATAATCAGATTGTATGATTATGTCCGATCCTGACCGGACAAGGGAGAAGCTCATGGAGAAATACCGGTATCCCGAAGCGGAACTGGCGCTCATCGAAAACAGTGTCGTTCCCATCGGCGTATATCAATATCTGGATAAGCATATCGTCACGGTCGCCCTGAGCAAGGGCTTCTTACGGCTGCTCGGCTACGAAGACCGCGAATCCGCCTACCGGATGATGGACGAGGACATGTACCACAACGATCATCCGGACGATATCGCACGGATCGCCGATGCGGCGGTCATCTTTGCGACGGAGGGCGGCGAATACAACACGATCTACCGCACTCTGATCCGCGGGGAATACCACATCATCCACGCTTTCGGCAGACACATCACCCCCACCAACGGCGTGACACTGGGCGTCATCTGGTATGTGGACGAGGGCCCCTATGTGAGCGACGATGCGATCCACGGGGAGGCTGTTTCCCGCAATTTCAGCATCTCGCTCAAGGATGCGAGTCTCCTGCGCAGATCCAATTTCGATTCCCTGACCGGTCTGCCCAACATGACCTATTTCTTCGAACTGGCCATCACCAGCAGGGATAAGGTGCTCGCGGAGGGCGGCCATTGCGCCATCGGCTATGTGGATTTCAACGGCATGAAATATTTCAACAAGAAGCACGGATTCGCAGAGGGCAACAATATGCTCCGCGGCTTTGCCTCCCTGTTGAACAAACGCTTCGGCAGCGAGAACTGCTGTCACATCTCCCAGGATACCTTCTCCTTCTTTGCGCTCACATACAATCTCGAGGAGAATCTGCGCATCCTCTTCGACGAGGTGGCGGAAATGGTCGGCGAGCGGCAGATCACCGTACGCGTCGGGATCTATACGGATGACATCGGCATCGTGGATACGAGCGTGGCCTGTGACCGGGCGCGCTACGCCTGCAACAGCATCCGCGACAACCATCATTCCTCCTACTGCTTCTTCGATGAATCCATGCTGGCCACCGAGAATCAGCGCCAGTATATCCTGGACAACCTGGACCGGGCACTCTCGGAGGGCTGGATCCGGGCCTATTATCATCCTATCGTCCGTGCCGCCAATGCGATGGTCTGCGACGAGGAGGCACTGGCCCGGTGGGAGGATCCGGTCAGGGGGACCCTCTCTCCCGCCGACTTCATCCCGTTCCTGGAGGATGCGGGACTGATCTGGCGTCTGGATCTGTACATGGTGGAACAGGTTCTGCAGCGGATGAAGAAGCAGCAGGCAGCCGGTCTGTATGTTGTACCGATCTCCGTCAATCTCTCCCGCACCGATTTCGATGCCTGCGATATCGTGGAAGAGATCCGCAGGCGCGTGGATGACGCCGGGGTCGCGCGAGAGATGATCCCCATCGAGATCACGGAGAGTGTGCTGGCCAGAGATTTTGATTTCATGAAGGAGCAGATCGAACGCTTCCGTGAACTGGGCTTCCCGGTATGGATGGATGATTTCGGCAGCGGCTATTCCTCTCTGGATCTGCTGCAGACGATCCATTTTGATCTGATCAAGCTCGATATGCGCTTTATGAAGCAGTTTGACAACGGTGAAAAGAGCCGCGTCATCATCACCGAGCTCATGAAGATGGCGATCGGCCTCGGGATCGAGACGGTCTCGGAGGGCGTGGAGGAGCATGAGCAGGTGGACTTCCTGAAAGAGGTCGGATGCACCAAGCTGCAGGGGTATTACTTCACCAATCCCCTGCCCTTTGATGAGATCATGCGCCGGCATGAACAGGGTGTCAGCCTCATGCTGGAGAATCCGGAGGAAGCCTCCTACTACGAAGCGATCGGCCGTATCAACCTCTACGACATGGCCCTGTCCGCGACGGACACGTCGGAGAGCGTCACGCAGTACTTTAACACCTTTCCGATGGAGGTTCTCGAATCGGATGAGAGGACCTTCCGGATCATCCGCTGCAACAAGACCTATCGTGATGTTATGGACGGCTCGGGCACGACCGGAAGGATCGGCGCGACATTCTCCTATGCCGATCTGAAGGATGCTCCGGACGCCAGCGTGATCACTGCCATCCGGCAATGTGCATTAAGCGGGGAGCGTATGTTCATCAACGAACGGATCGGCGATCATGCCTCCGTCCACGCTCTGGTGCGCCGGATCGCCGTCAATCCCGTCACCGGCCTCAACGCCTGTCTGGTGGTGATCCTCGGCATCAAGAGAGACAACTGACGCCCGGATCTACAGTCTGTCGAGCACCTCGCCGATCGGCGCCTGGATGACGATCCGCGCCTGGCTGTCTCTTGAGGTCGCCTGCTTGTTGATGAGGACGAGCTTATCCCCCCGATAATAATCGATGAGACCCGCCGCCGGATACACGGCGAGCGACGTGCCGCCGATGATGAGCACATCCGCGCGGGAAATGTAATAGACCGACTTCTCGATCGTCTCCTGATCCAGTCCCTCCTCATAGAGGACCACATCCGGCTTGATCGTGCCGCCGCAGCTGCACTTCGGCACCCCGGGCGCATCCTTGACCACCTCAAAGCCGTCATAACGCTCGCCGCACTTCTCGCAGTAGTTACGCAGAACGCTGCCGTGGAGTTCCAGCACATTTTTGCTGCCGGCCAGCTGATGGAGGCCGTCGATATTCTGTGTCACGACCGCCTTGAGTTTTCCGGCTTCCTCCCAGGCCGCCAGCTTCTTATGCGCCTTGTTGGGCTGCACGCCGGGTGCCAGCAGCTTATCCCGGTAGAATTCGAAGAATTCCTCCGTGTGCGTCCGGTAAAAGGTGTGCGACAGCATGGTCTCGGGCGGATATTTGTACTTCTGGTGATAGAGTCCGTCCTCGCTGCGGAAATCCGGGATACCGGACTCCGTGGAGACACCGGCTCCGCCGAAGAACACGATGTTGTCACTCTCGTCCGTCAGTTTCTTTAATTCCGCGATCTTGTCCAGTGTCTCCCGGTCCAGTTCCATGGTTTTTTCTCCTTTGCGCCTGTGCGGTTTCAGGTGTTGCTGTCAGCTCAACTCTTCCTGCGAGTAGAGGTGCACGTTCTGCCCCTGCAGGATCTCCACCGTCCCGGTGGGATCGGAGGTCTTGAGCGCCAGAGAGGCACCCTCCACACCGACGGACAGGGTGTACATGTACTCGATATTGATCCCGGCCTCCGTCACGGCGCTTAAGACCGCCGAAAGGCTCCCGACCGTGTGCGAGATGCGGATGCCGATGATATCGCCCACCTGCGAGGAGAAACGGCTCTCCTTTAATACCTGCTTCGCCCTGACCGGATCATTGACGATGAGGCGTAACAGCCCGAAGTCGCTGGTATCCGCCAGGCTTAAGGAAATGATATTGATATCATTGTCCTTTAAAATCTTCAGGGCCTCCTCGAGACGGCCCTCTCTGTTCTCCAGAAATACGGACAACTGCTTTACAAACATGGCGATCCCCCTTTCAGCCTTCATACAGCTTGCGCTTGTCGATGACATGCTTGGTCTTGCCCTGGCTGTGCTCGAGCGTATCGGGCTCGACGAGCTTCACCTTGGCATTGAGACCGATCGCGGTCTTTAAGACGCTCCGTACTTTGCCCGCGAGGGCCTCCAGTCCGCGGATCTCGTCGGAGAAGAAACGCTCCTCGACCTCGATCTGGATCTCCAGCGTGTCCTGATTGTCCACGCGGTCCACGATCATCAGGTAATGCGGCGTCATGCCGTCGATCGTAAGAAGCGCCGCCTCCACCTGGGTCGGGAAGACATTGACGCCCTTGATGATGAGCATGTCATCCGTGCGGCCCTTGAAGCGCTGGATCCGCGCCATGGTCCTGCCGCAGGAGCAGGTCTCATAGCGCAGGCTCGTGAGGTCCTTGGTGCGGTAGCGCACGAGCGGCAGGCCCTCCTTGGTGAGCGTCGTGATGACGAGCTCGCCGGGTTCTCCCGCGGGCACCTGTCTGCCTGTATTCGGATCGATGATCTCCGGCAGGAAATGATCCTCCCAGATATGCAGTCCCGCATGCGCATCACAGTCCGTCGCGACACCGGGTCCCATCATCTCCGTGAGTCCGTAGATATCATATGCCTTGATATGGAGACGTTTCTCGATCTGGTCGCGCATCTCGTCCGTCCAGGGCTCCGCGCCGCAGATGCAGCACTTCAGATTGATCTGATCGATCTTGTTCTCCTTTTCCAGCGTCTCCGCGATATGCAGCAGATAGCTGGGCGTACAGGCGATAACGGTCGCCTGGAAGTCGATCAGCATCGTGATGAGCTTGGCGGTATTGCCGGTGGAGACCGGGATCACCATGGCGCCGATCTTCTCCGCGCCGTAATGCGCGCCCAGTCCCCCGGTGAAAAGTCCGTAGCCGTAGCTGACGAGTACGATGTCATCCCTCGTGACGCCGGCCATCGTCATGCAGCGGGCCACACCTTCCGCCCAGATATCGATGTCCCTTCTGGTGTAGGCGCCGATCTTGGGCTTGCCCGTGGTGCCGCTGGTCGCGTGGATCCGCACGATCTCCGAACGCGGCACGGCCAGAAGTCCCAGCGGATAGGCCTTGTTCAGATCCTCATTGGTGGTGAAGGGAAGCTTCTCGATATCCTCGATCCCCTGGATATCGGCGGGCTCCAGTCCCACCTCCTGCATCTTCTTGCGATAGTACTCCACGTTGTGATAGACGCGGTCCACCAGTTTGCGGAGCCTCGCGCTCTGCAGCGCCTCGATATCCTCCCGCGCCATGCACTCTTTTGTTTCGTTCCAGATCATTTCCGTGATCCCCCCTTTACTCTTTCCTTACTTTTTGCCTCCAAGCCCTGCAACAGAAGCGAGATCCGCCCCTGTTTCATTCATTTCTCTCATACCCCGCAAGGAACGCCTGCTTGTTGATCTCCACGGTCTTCGGCGGCACCTTGGCCGCGATCGTGTCCAGCCACGCCTCCTTGGGGAAATCCATGTGCTTTGCGGCGAGTCCCAGCACGACGTTGTTGAACACGCGCGGATTGCCGAGTTTCTTCGCCTCCGCAGCAGCATCCACGGCATAGATCCGGTATTTCGCGGAAAGCTTCTCCAGGATCCCCTCCGGATACTGCGCCGCGCCCGTCACCACAGGCATCGGATCGATCCGGGTGTCATTGACCACGATCACACCGTCATTCTTCAGGAAATGTGCGTACCGGAGGGCTTCGAGCCGCTCAAAGGCGATGAGCACATCCGCCTGCCCCTCCTCCACGATGGGCTCCGCCACATGGCTGCCGTATCGCACAAAGGTCACCACGGAACCGCCGCGCTGGGCCATGCCGTGCACCTCGGAGAGCTTTACATCATAGCCTGCCCCGGTCATGACGCCTCCCAGGATCCGGCTCGTCAACAGTGTCCCCTGACCGCCGACACCGACGATCATAATACTCTTCGTTTCCATCCCGCTCACACCTCGTATTTCTCTAAAGCGCCGAATTTGCACTGCTGCACGCACAGCCCGCAGCCGTTGCACATCGTATCATCCACCCGCACCGTGCCGTCCTCCTGCTTCGTGATCGCCGGGCAGCCGGGCTGCAGGCACATGCCGCACTTTTTGCACCTGTCGGAAAGTGCCCGCACCTTATACGGGAATTTCTGCCCCTTGAGCAGCGCACAGGGGGCGCAGACAATGATGACCGAAAGCGCCTCGCGCGCCGTCTCTTCTTTCACGACACGGGTAAGCTCCTCCGTATCAAAGGCGCTCACCTCCACGACATGCTCGATGTTCATCGCCTTGCACAGCTTGTAGATGGAGATCGCCGGAACCTCCTCGCCCTTCAGGGTCTTCCCGGTGGCCGCGTGATCCTGATGGCCGGTCATGCCGGTCGTGGAGTTGTCCAGGATCAGGACGGTGGCGGTACTCTGATTGTACGCCATGTTCTCGAGGGAATTGATGCCCGTGTGCATAAAGGTGGAATCGCCGATGACCGCGACCCAGTCCCTGATGTAGGCGCTGCCGCGGGCCTTTTCCATGCCGTGCAGCGTCGAGATCGAAGAGCCCATGCATACCGTGGTATCAACAACGGACAGCGGCGCCACAGCGCCCAGTGTATAGCAGCCGATGTCGCCCGCCGCATGGAGCCTGAGCTTCTTCAATACCGAGAAGGTCGCGCGGTGCGGGCAGCCCGGGCAGAGGATCGGCGGTCTCGCCGGAATATCGGTCTCGGCTTCCCAGGTCTCTGTCTCGCACAGTACGCGCTCCCGCAGCATCCTTGCGCTGTACTCGCCCTGAAGCGTGAAGACGTCCTTGCCGTAGCAGGGGATTCCCCAGGCCCGGACCTGCCGCTCGATGACCGGCTCCAGCTCCTCAAAGATGTAGAGCTTATCGACCTTTGCCGCGAAATCACGGATCAGCTTCTCCGGCAGCGGGTTGACGAGTCCCAGCTTCAGGACGCAGGCGTCGGGACAGGCTTCCTTCACATAGGTATACTCGATACCCTGGGTGATGAAACCCATGCTTGTATCCTTCCCCATCTCCACGCGGTTGAACGCACAGTCGCAGCCGTATTCCGCGAGATCCTGCATACGCTGCTCGACGACGAGATGGCGGGCCTTGGCCATACCGGGCATCATGACGCGCTTTCTGATATCCTTCTCATACTCTTTTACCGGCGGCTCCTTACGTTCCCCCGGACTCACCATTCCCTGGGAATGTGCGAGCCTCGTGGTCGTGCGCACGATGACGGGCGTATCAAACCGTTCGGAAAGCTCGAACGCGTCCCTGACGAAGTCCTTGGCCTCCTGGGAATCGGAAGGCTCGAGAACGGGCACCTGCGCCGCCAGCGCGACCGCACGGGTGTCCTGCTCATTCTGCGAGCTGTAGAGTCCCGGATCGTCCGCCGCAACCAGCACCAGTCCGCCGTCCGCGCCGATGTAGGAAACGGAATAGAGCGGATCCGCCGCCACATTGACACCGACGTGCTTCATGGAAGCCATAGCGCGCACACCGGCAAAGGAGGCGCCGATGGCCACCTCCATAGCGACCTTCTCATTCGGCGACCATTCCGCGTAGATCTCGGGATACTTCACGATATTCTCGCTGATCTCCGTGGAGGGAGTGCCGGGATAGGCCGCGCTCACCCTGACGCCTGCCTCCCAGGCGCCACGTGCGATGGCCTCATTACCTAACATCAATTGCTTTTCTTCCATTTTTTTCTCCTGCCTGTTTGGTTGTTTTATTCGTACTCGATCGTGCCCGTAGGTTTGGGGGTCACATCGTAGAGCACACGGTTGACGCCTTTCACTTCGCTCGTGATCCGCTGTGTGATCGTCGCGAGGACCTCATAAGGGATGGGTTCGATCGCCGCGGTCATCGCATCCTTGGTATTGACGGCACGGATGATCACGGGCCATTCAAAGGAGCGCTTGTCATCTCTCACGCCCGTGGACTTGAAATCCGGCACCACGGTGAAATACTGCCAGACCTTGCCCGCCAGGCCGTTCCTGTCAAACTCTTCTCTTAAGATCGCATCCGATTCACGGACCGCTTCCAGCCTGTCCCTGGTGATGGCACCGGGGCAGCGCACGCCCAAACCCGGGCCCGGGAAGGGCTGACGGAAGACCATATTATCCGGCAGGCCCAGGGCCTGACCGACCATGCGGACTTCGTCCTTAAAGAGGAATTTCAGGGGTTCCACAAGTTCGAAATTGAGCTCTTCCGGCAGACCGCCCACGTTATGGTGGGACTTGACCGGGCCGCTCTCCAGGATATCTGGATAGATGGTGCCCTGGGCGAGGAACTTGATGCCGTCCTGCTTGGCGGCTTCCTCGGCGAACACATCGATGAATTCCTTGCCGATGATCTTGCGCTTCTGCTCGGGATCCGAGACACCGGCCAGCTTATCGAGGAAACGGTCGGTGGCATCCACATAGATGAGGTTGGCCTGCATCTGCTTCTTGAAGACCTCGATGACCTGCTCGGGTTCCCCTTTGCGCAGTAAGCCGTGATTGACGTGCACACAGACGAGATTCTGTCCGATGGCCTTGATGAGAAGCGCCGCCACCACCGAAGAATCAACGCCGCCGGAGAGGGCGAGCAGGACCTTATCGTCCCCGATCTGCTCTTTTAACAGAGCCAGCTGCTCATCCACAAAGGCCTGCGCCAGCGCCGCCGTGGTGATGCGTTCCATGGATTCCGGTCTTTTCTCTCCCATTCTTACCCTCCTTAGGTTGACGATGCCCCTGACCTGCGTCCGGGATACACACGCTCATGATCCGGTCCTGCCAAAGGACCGCAAGCCCTACTATTTTACCACATGTGCGGGGAATATGCCACGCGTTTTCGGAGGGGCGGAGGGGAAGCGTATACCCGCAATCATGGGATTTCTTCATTTGCGGGTATAGTCCGACCGGGCACGGATTCCCCTTCCTCCTCATCAAATATTGAGCGAAAACGGCTCAAAAAACGATAAGCATCCGCGGACGGCAGGCGTTATATTTCAGGCATAAACAAACACGCCGGCTGACGGCAGGAAGAATAAGAGGAGGAATGTATCATGAAGATCATCGGCAAGAAGGAAAAGATCGTACTGTTCTCGGAGAGCCAGAAGGACAACATGCTCGAGCGGTTGGAAAAGTCCGGTGTGGACTTTGAGATCCGCGAAGTCTCGGACCTGTTCAGCTACGGAAAGCACTATTCCATCAGCATCAGTGCCCCTGACATGAAGAAAGTGGTCTGAGAAACGGAATACGACCGACAAAAGCGCCTGTCGTCACGGCAGGCGCTTTTCCTTTTCATAGGTCCGCATGCCATAATAGTCTGACCATTTTGTTCATCCGGATCGCACAAAAGACGAGGTTGCTCTCGTCCCCGGTTCATATTACACTATTATTGGTTGTCGCAGAGCAGACGAAACGGCTGTCCATAAGCGGCACAGGCATCCATCTTGAGGCACAAAACATAACAAGGATAAATGTATGGTCACGATACTGATCTTAGCCGGAAGCATCATAATGGTAGGGAATATCATAGCTTATATCCGGTTTATCAGAACCTCAACCGACGTCATGCTTTCCGGGAAACACGGAGTGGCGATCGGGGAGAATATAGGGCTGGCCCTGCTCGTTTTCTTCCTTTTGGGGTATCTGGGGGTTGCTTTTTTCGGTAAGCCCGATTATCTGATGGCAGGGATATTGTTCTTTGGCGCGGTATTTGTATCGCTTGCGTTAGTTCTTTTATACCATCTGGTAGACACGCTCAAAGACAGAAGCCTTGAAGTTACCGAGACGCTGATCGGTGTCATTGAAACCAGGGATCCCAATCTGAACGGACATAGCCGGAATGTGCAGAAGCTGTCCATGTGCCTGTACAGGCATTTGCCCGCATCAATGAAGGAAGGAATAAGTCCGGTGAGTTTTGAGTATGCCGCCCTGCTTCACGATGTCGGCAAGCTGGGCGTCCCCGAGTCCATCCTTAACAAGCCGGGAAAACTGGACCCGGAGGAATGGGATATTATGAAACAGCATCCGAAGATAGCAATGGAACTGCTCAAGTCCATCCCTTCATTTGATGAGATCAAGGACTGGATCCTTTATCATCACGAGCGGATAGACGGTAAAGGTTATTACGAAATGCCCAGTTACACCATACCGATGGCAGCAAAGATCATAGCGGTATGTGATACCTATTCCGCCATAACGATGCGGAGATCCTATAAGGATCCGCGAACACACGAAGAAGCCATGGAGATAATAAAAGATGCGGCCGGATCACAGCTTGATTCGGTTTTGGTGAGCATTTTTTCGGCTATACCAAAAGAGGAACTGCAGGCATGCACACCGGAAGCGGTGGATTCCTGACACTTCCCCGCCGTTGACTTATCTGGCTTCGGGATCGAGGCCCAGGGATTTCTTGAAGCGCATCCTGTCTTCGCGCATCTCTCTCGGCGCGCTCGAATACCTGCCCAACACCGGTATCAACGGGTTTGAACACAGCCATCCTCAATCGGTATTGAAAATCGAAGGCGGAACGATCTCCGCGGCACCGTCGATCAGACTTGCGTGGATCGCAAAGGGCCAGCAGGGACGCGCCTGACTGCGCAGGGTTATGCCGTTCATTCATGATCCGGCGGCCGGATTCCGTACAAAGAATATTCTAAACATAAATGTAGTAATTGAGAAAATCCAACAAAGAAAGACCGGGATCATTGAATCACAATGATCCCGGTCTCTCAGAGGTGCGGGACGGATTTGAACCGACGCATCAGGGAGTTGCAGTCCCACGCCTTACCACTTGGCTACCGCACCATTCGTCATGAGGAGGAACCCACGCGCAGCGTGGGAGGAGTCCTTATGACCTGCGCGCGCTTCAGCGCGCTTCCTTTTCACTCGTCATGAGGAGGGGCCCACGCGCAGCGTGGGAGGAGTCCTTATGACCTGCGCGCGCTTCAGCGCGCTTCCTTTTCACTCGTCATGAGGAGGGGCCCACGCGCAGCGTGGGAGGAGTCCTTATGACCT
>JAEEGL010033541.1_pt1 | contig 48781 bp, 39 predicted proteins | sample 9134231 | NCBI WGS metagenome assembly JAEEGL01 (sample SAMN16246548, study PRJNA631951) | gut metagenome | biome: gut microbiome; feature: rumen; material: fiber-attached | host: Bos | place: Iran: Karaj | collected 2018-10 | reverse complement strand
CTTCGAGCAGCAGTACCTCGAGACCGAGGAGATGTGGTTCGAGAACTGGGAGATTGGCGGTCCTTACTGGGAACGCGACAACAACCCCAAAATCAAGAAAGGCTTTGCCAACTCGCCGCACCTCTTCGTGGGTGAGTGGAACAGCCCCATCTGCGTCATCCATTCAGAGTTTGACTTCCGCATCGTTGCCTCGCAGGGTATGGCTGCCTACAACGCTGCCCAGCTGCGTCGCATCCCCAGCCGCTACCTCTACTTCCCCGACGAAACACACTGGGTGCTGAAACCGCAGAACAGCCTGCTCTGGCATCGCAACTTCATCGACTGGTTCGACACTTATCTTAAAAAATAATGAAACTCATCACCTGCGGCCTCTGCGGCCGACCATTCTATGACAAGGAAAAGGCGTGCCCCTACTGTGGACACGCCTTTGACTCCTTGCCACCATTCGAAATGGGCAACAATGAGCAGGACTTGATGAATGAAGTACCAACGATTGAAAAAGAAACAGACTCGACTACATTTTCTCAAACATCTGATTCCAATGCTGCATCCAACCTCAGAGCAGAAACAATGGCAGCCATTACTTCTGTCTCTGTCCTAGTCGAGTCCGAAACAACAGAATCCTTATTAGATCCAAACCAAATTGAGACGACCTATCCTCCGCGCAAACGACGTGTTTGGTTTTGGATAGTTATCACATTGTTTTTTATCACCACAGCAGCAGCCTGTTATTATTGTTTACAATTCAGACACTGACAGAACAATACTTTCGACATACACCTTTGGGTTCCGTGTCAAATCCAGTCGTCGAAGTAGGCTTCATACAAGACGAAACCTCATAATAAGTTTTATGAACTCAATTCCTGAACACTACCATTTCACTGCCGTCATCGAACAGAGTGACGGGCTTGACGCTGCATATGTACGTGTACCTGTCGACATACGAGCACTTTACGGTGTCGGCAGGCTGAAAGTGAGAGCAACTTTCGACGACGAACCTTATGAAGGCAGCGTTGTAAATATGGGAGTCCGCAATGAGGATGACAGCATCTGTTATGTTATTGGGCTTACAAAAGCAATACGCCACAAAACAGGCAAATCGTTCGGCGACACAGTAGAAGTGACGCTAATTCCAATAAAAAAATGATAAAGTGTATTCAACAAAGCAAGGTGTAAGATTATGCTTGTTGAAAATAATTCCACACCAACCGAGCTTTGGCTGGACCGACGACTTTGGCAAGGTCGTCGAGGTTTTGGAGTTTGACCTCTTTTAGGGAGCCGAAACGAAGAAGCAAATCCCTAGCCGTCTTTTCTCCAATGCCAGGAATGTCTGTTAGTTGCGTTTTAAATGTGCCTTTGCTTCGCTTGTCTCTATGGAATGTAATGGCAAAGCGGTGCACTTCGTTCTGTATCTGTTCCAAGAGATGGAACAGCTGGTCGGTAGGTTTCAGACCCACAACACTTATTTTGCCAGCTTCGTCGAAGCATAGCAGTTCGTTGGTGCGATGACGTTGGTCTTTAGCAAGGCCAGCAATTGGAATGTCAAGATGAAGTGTATCGTTAATCACACGTCTAGCCACTTCCATCTGCCCTGCACCGCCGTCGACGAGGAGCAGATCGGGCAGTGTTTTTCCTTCTTCGGAGAGTCGTCGATAGCGTCGTTCGATGACTTCGGCCATAGAGGCGTAGTCGTCGGGGCCTTCAACGGTCTTTATGTTATATTTTCGGTATTCACTGCGATTGGGTTTGCCGTCGGTGAAACGCACCATAGCGGCCACTGGGAAGGCTCCCTGAATATTGGAGTTGTCAAAACATTCTATCTGGCGAGGTAGTCGCGGAAGGTGCAGTTCACGTTGAAGCCTTTCCATCAGCTGGTTGCGACCACCGTCGGGGTCGACAAGCAGACGTTGGTGTTCGCATTGGTGCTGATAGGCACGGACATTGCGTTCGCTGAGTTCAAGCAGTTCTTTGCGGTCACCGCGCGTGGGTACGGTCTGTTTCAGATAATCTTCGGGGATATCATCAACCTTGAATGGCACAATAGCCTCGGTTGCAGTACTTTCCGTGCGTTCGTGCAAGGCAGGGACAACAGTGGCAAGTATCTCGCTGTCGCTTTCGTCAAGTTGTTTCTTTATTTCTGTTGAAAAGCTGTAAACAATGCTGCCATTTTTGATACGCATCATATTGACATACGCGTATTTGGAGTTCGAGAGGATGGAAAACACATCAACATCGCGAACGTTTGTGTTGACAACTGTCGACTTGTATTGATACTCTTCCAGAAGTCTGATTTTGCGACGCATAACTTCTGCTTCCTCGAAACGCAGCTGGTCTGCAAAGTCAAACATTGTTTTCTTCATAGAGTCAAGTATCTCGCCAAAATCGCCCCTAAGCATTTTCCGTATTTGATTCACCGTGTCCAAGTACTCTTCGTGGCTCTGCATTCCCACGCAAGGTGCTTTGCATAGTCCTATTTGATGATTCATACAAGGTCTATCGCCACCAGTAACTATGTTTTTATCGGCATTCCACTTAAGGTTTTTCCTACAGCTGCGATAAAAGAAAAGTTTGCGGATTATTTCCTGCAGCTCACGCAGTATGCGCTGGTTTGGATACGGGCCAAAAAAATGGCCTTTAATGTTGGTACGGTCGCGTGTAAAAATCAGCCGCGGATAGTCTTCGTCAGTAATACAAAGATAAGGATAGGTCTTATCGTCCTTGAGCATACTGTTGTATCTCGGCTGGTACTCTTTAATGAGGTTGTTTTCCAGCAACAGGGCGTCGACTTCGGTAGCCACTACGGTTGTCCTGAGGTCGTAGATGTGTCGCACCAGCATCTTTATCTTTGAACTATGGTCGTCATAGCGATTGAAGTACGAGCTTACCCGTCGCTGCAAGTTGCGTGCCTTACCGACATAGATCACCGTACCCGATTCGTCAAGGTATTGGTATACCCCTGGCGTCTCGGGTACTGTGCGCAGCTTGAGTTTAATACGCTCAATGTTTTTATTTATACTACTATCAATCAACTATATTCAGCTATTGAATTAAGCAAAGCTTTAAATGCAATTCTTATAGTTTCTCTATCTTTAAACCGACTCCCGATATACCATCAATTTCATACTTGCTGGTGCGCTGTTTGATGCGATATGTATATTGGTCTGCTTCGTTGTACAGTCGGCAGCGGTCCAACGTATCGCTCACCGTACAGTATTGTCCAATGACTGTTCCCCGACGTACACCGTCACTGTTCACGAGACGTATTGACGGAAAAAAAGTGTGGCGGGCATTACTGTCGACAAAAAACTCGACTGAAAGCGGCAGAGTCTCATAATCAAACAACGACGTATCGTAGCTCAATGTCATTGTAACGAGATAAGGGTCATCAATGTTTTTCACATCCACTTTGAACACTTCGGGTTCAAATCGCAGCCATATGTTGTTGGCAAAATCGTGGGTTTCATCCAGCAAAACTCTTTTGCTGCACGATACCAACAATAATGATGCAGTCAAAAATAGCAATATTTTTTTCACTTTATCAGCCTTTCCATAATTTCAATTGCGTTGGTTGCAGCACCTTTGCGTAGATTGTCGGCGACAACCCACAGGTTCAGCGTTCTTGGCTGGGAGTTGTCGCGCCGCACTCGTCCAACAAAGACTTCGTCGCGTCCTTCCGATATCACTGGCATAGGATACAGCAACTGCTCGGGATTGTCATACAGAACCACTCCGGGGGTTTTGGCTATTATATCACGTGCTTCGTCGAGATCGAATTCTTTTTTGAATTCAACGTTAACCGATTCGCTGTGACCACCTACCACCGGCACACGTGCCACTGTGGCAGAAACAGCTATGTCGGGCGAAGCAAATATTTTACGTGTTTCATCTACAAGTTTTTGTTCCTCTGTGGTATAGCCATCGGCTTGGAAATCGCCGCCGTGCGGAAACAAATTGCGGAATATCTGATAGGGATATGCTTTATTCTCAGTATTCAGCTGCCCGGGAGCTGGCAGAGGACGCGCAGGCGAAGGCACAACATCGCCTTTCTCGGCATAAAGGGTTGCAAAGGCTTTCTCCTCTTCCTGAAGCTGGCGTACGGCCTTTATTCCTGTTCCTGTAATCGACTGGTATGTGCTGACAACAATGCGTTTAATTCCATATCTGCGATGCAAACCACTCAGCGCCAATACCATCTGAATAGTACTACAGTTGGGATTAGCGATAATGCGGTCGTCGTCGCCGACGGCATCAATGTTTATTTCCGGAACAACAAGCGGCTTGTCGGCATCCTTGCGCCACGCCGAAGAGTTGTCAATCACCGTTGTGCCTGCAGCGGCAAAGAGCGGAGCATATTGGCGCGAAGCCGACGCTCCTGCCGAAAAGATAGCAAAATCGGGATGCATAGCAATGGCGTCGTCAACCGATACGACTGTCAACTCTCTGTCGGCAAAGGGTATACGTTTTCCGACTGACTTGAGCGAAGCAGCAGCAATAATCTCATCATTGGCAAATCCGCGCTCTTCCAGAACTCGCAGCATCACTCCGCCGACAAGACCTGTGGCACCAACAACTGCAATTTTCATAAGACAAAATTATGAATTATAAATCAAAAAACTATACATTATACGATAGCCAGCAGCTCGACTGTGAAAACGAGTGCCGAATAGGGCGGTATCGAAGCACCCGCTCCACGTTCTCCATAGCCCAGATTATAGGGTATGTAGAATTTGTATTTGGCACCGACACGCATCATTTGTACGCCTTCGGTCCATCCGGCAATCACTTGACGCAAACCGAATTCTGCAGGCTGTCCACGACGGTAGGAGGAATCGAACACTGTGCCGTCGGGGAGTGTGCCTTCATAGTGGCAGCGGACAGTGTCGTCGGCTGTCGGGCGAGGGCCGTTGCCTTCGTTCAAAATCTCATATTGCAAACCGCTGCGGGTGCAGAACACGCCGTCGCGCTTGGCATTCTCGGCCAGGAAGCGTTCGCCTTCCACCTTGGCGGCTTTGCCCTTCTCGGCAGCTTCGGCGCGCTGCAGTTCTTCAACCTCGGTGAAGAAGCGATCAAGAACGGAATGGACTTCCTCGTTGGACATCTTTGGCTCGCGGCCCGAGAAAAGGTCGCTGACAGCTGTTGCAAAATCGTCGACATTCAGTGTGGTTTCAAGCCCCATATCAAGTAGTTGACGACCTATATTGTGGCCCAAAGCATAACTTAACTTATCCATTTTCAATTGTTTTTAAATGTTATTAATTATCTCATAAAAATGCAAAGATAATAAAAAAAATCCATAGGCGCACCACGATGCCGTTACTGTTGAAAAATAATTGTTGTCAAATAATAATAAAGGCGACAAAAATACGTTTTGAGACAAAAAAAAACGATGTCAGACATAATCAACATATTGCCCGACAGTGTTGCCAACCAGATTGCCGCCGGCGAGGTGGTCGACCGTCCTGCGTCGGCTGTCAAGGAGTTGCTTGAAAACGCTTTGGATGCTGGTGCAACTGCTATCCAGCTGATAGTCAAGGATGCGGGACGCACACTCATTCAGGTCATAGACAACGGATGTGGTATGTCGGATGCTGATGCGCGACTATGTTTCGAGCGTCACGCGACATCCAAAATACGACGTGCCGACGACCTTTTTGCGATACACACGATGGGATTCCGTGGTGAAGCGCTTGCTTCCATTGCCGCTGTTGCGCAGGTGGAGCTCAAAAGCCGTCAGCAAGAGAGTGAACTGGGTACACGGATTGTAATTGAGGGGTCGGATGTCAAGGAGCAGTCGCCCTGCAACTGTCCGACAGGTACTTCCATATCTGTCAAGAATCTGTTCTTCAACATTCCTGCCCGTCGCAACTTTCTCAAAAAGGACAGCATCGAGATGTCGCATATAGAGGAAATCTTCCGCCGAGTAGCACTACCCAACCACGACATTGCCTTCAGTCTGCACCATAACGGCCGTTTGCTCTACGACCTTAAGGGTGGCAACCTTGCTCAGCGCATAGCAGGCATTTTCGGGTCGGGATTTAGCGAGCGGCTATACAACATACAGGAATCCACGGAGCCGGTCAAGCTTTTTGGCTATGTGGGCAAGTCGGAATATGCAAAACGCACTCGCGGTGAGCAGTATCTCTTTGTCAACGGCCGCTTTATCAAGCACCCGGTGTTCTCCACTGCCATAGAACGTGCATACAGTGAACTGATACCGGAACGCACATATCCCTCTTATTTTGTACTGCTCCAGGTCGATCCGTCGCGGCTCGATGTCAACATTCACCCCACCAAGACCGAGGTGCGTTTCCTTGACGAGAACATTATCTTTTCCATCCTTCGGGCGGCCACCAAGAAGGCCCTGGGACAGTATTCGCTGGCTACGGAGCTTGAATTCGATCCTTCGACCGAGATAGACTTTTCTCCTGCCCCCAAGGGGCATATCGCGCAGCAGCCTACGGTGACTTTCAATCCCAACTACAATCCTTTCCGCGGCGGTGGCACACCTCGTGGCGATTATTCCAAACGCAGTGAGTTTGAGCACTTTTTCGACAGCAGTACTTCCCCGGCTGACGACTGCACTGTGGAAAGACTGCCTCTCGAGGAGGAACCCGTCCAAGAGCCGGCGACGGTATTCACTGCAACGCCCATCGGCTACCAGAACCGCTACATTGTCACCACGCTCAAGTCGGGCATTGTGGTGATTGACCAGCAGAGGGCACACGAACGTATTCTCTACGAGCGTCTTCTGGCCAGAAGCGGTGCAGCCACAGCGGCCCAGCAGCTGCTCTTTCCCGTCAACGTGCGCTTCAATGCCGCCGACAGCGAGATGCTGTGCGAACTGATGCCCGAACTGTCGCGCATCGGTTTCATCATCTCGCCGCTGGGTCAGAATAACTTTGTGGTGAGTGCCACTCCTGCCGACATCGGTGACAACGGCTTGCAGGAGCTGCTGGAGCAGACCATCGACGACTACAGGAATTCGATGATGCAGAAGTTCAGCGACCGGGACAAAAGCATCTGCATCAGTATAGCGCGCCAAATGGCCGTCAAAGGGGGCACAGTCCTGAAAGCGGAGGAGATGCAGCGCATCATTGGCGACCTTTTCAGTTGTCAGGCTCCGAATATTTCGCCGAGTGGCAGACGTACAATGGTCATTATCGGCGAAGAGGAACTGGGCGAAAAATTCAAACTCTAAAACCTCTCCAACAAATTAACCCTTACCCCTCCACCCCAATGAAAAAGTCGAACTGGAAGACAGACAAAGGCAAGTTCAAAGGCCAAACCGGCATCTGGGAACACGAAAACCAGCGTCGACCCTCGCCACAGGAACGCAACACCTTCAGCACCGACACCGTGCCCGAACGTGCCATCCTGGTATCCGTCTGCGACTCCAAAACGACGATGGAACGCACTGAAGAATGCCTGCGCGAGCTGGCTTTCCTGCTCGAAACGGCAGGCGGTGTGCCCGTCAAAACAGTCATCCAGAAACTCGAACGGCCCGACAGCCGCACCTACATCGGCAGCGGCAAGCTCGAAGAAGTCGTCGAATACAAGAACGCTCTCGAGGCCGACTTCATCGTCTTCGACGACGAACTCTCGCCGGCACAGCTGCGCAACCTCGAGAAAGCATTCGACTGCCGCATCCTCGACCGCACCACGCTCATCCTCGACATCTTCGCCAAACGGGCACGGACCTCCATAGCCAAAACACAGGTCGAACTGGCGCAGCTACAGTATATGCTGCCGCGTCTCACACGTATGTGGACACACCTCGAGCGCCAGCGGGGCGGCATCGGTATGCGCGGCCCGGGTGAAAGCCAGATAGAAACCGACCGCAGGCTTATAACACAGAAAATAACCCTCCTCAAGGAACGCCTCAAGGACATCGACAAGCAGAAGACACAGCAGCGCAAGAACCGTGAAAGCCTTGTGCGTGTGGCTCTTGTGGGCTACACCAACGTCGGCAAGTCCACGCTGATGAACCTCCTCGCCAAGTCCGACGTCTTTGCCGAAAACAAGCTCTTCGCCACTCTCGACACCACTGTCCGCAAGGTCGTCGTCGACAACCTCCCGTTCCTGCTCACCGACACAGTGGGCTTCATACGCAAGCTGCCGCACGGACTCGTCGAATCTTTCAAATCCACCCTCGACGAAGTCAAAGAGGCCGACCTCCTTATGCACGTCGTCGACATCTCCCATCCCGACTACGAGCAGCAGATCGAGTCCGTCAACCATACCCTCGACGAGATAGGCGCCGCCGACAAACCCACCATTATGGTCTTCAACAAGATTGATGCCTACAGATACGTCGAGAAAGACCCCGACGACCTGACACCCGTCACCAAGGACAACTGGACACTCCAGATGCTGCAGAACAGCTGGCTCTCAAAGTCAGCCTTGCAGCCCACAATATTCATCTCCGCCGCCGAACGCCAGAACATCGACGCTCTGCGGCAAATGATATACGACGAGATATGCCAAATTCACGCCATTCGCTACCCCTCCAACAATTTCCTTTATTGAACGGCTTTGCCTACGGGAATACCAAAGTTATACCTTATTCCTACAAGAACAGGAATATACCACTTGTCCACTTGGAAATCATATTCCTTATGATTTATTGAATATCTGTCACCACCCCACGAAACAAACGTCTTGGTAACAGATAACTGCGAATACAATTGAAAATGTTCACCTATTGTATAGTCAAAACAAAGGCCTGCTCCTAATTCGGTGAAATGATACAGAAAAGCATCTTCTCGCCAATTATGTGATTCAATCAAAATCCCGTCCAACCTGTATTGCTTGCTTAAAGTATTATTGCGAGAAAGTAGAAGGGTGGCCTTGATGTCAAAGTCTGCAATCTTGATAAATCGGAAACGTGCCTCAACAAAAAATGCACCAAAATTATATTTTAAATCCTGTTGGTGGTTCGTGTGTTCAAAATATCTTTTACACGACATCCGTCGTTGAAGTCCTATGCCAAGCTGAAACCAATCCGTATACGTTACAAAAAAACCGAATCTTTCCAAATCATTTATTCCTTTCTCGCTGCCGTCATTCGGAACCATCTTCCAAAAACCTCCGGCCGTCTCTAATGCAAGAGGGATGGTGTCCTCTCCCGCCTTGCTGCTGAATGATATTGAACAGAAAACAAGGATTGTTAGTGCCGCTTTTTTTAAACTAATCATTTTAACAACATTTTGTCATTTAATAATACTGTTATATAATGTATATTCTTGATTGTAGATTTGAAGTATATACTCCCATCTAAAAAACAGTATCATAGTGATTTTGATTTGTCCTGTTTGGCCGGCTGCTTGTGGCTGTCGTTCTTCAGTCTTTTAACGATGTCGATGGTGAAGATGGTCAGTCCCAGCCAGATGCAGGCGAAACAGACAATGTGGGCTGTCGTGAAGCTTTCCTTGTAGACAAAGATGCCTATGAGAAACTGGCCCGTCGGAGAGACGTACTGCAGGAAACCCAGCGCGGTGAGGGTAATGCGTTCGGCGGCTTTGCCGTAGAGCAGCAACGGTATCGCTGTGACTGCGCCTGCCAGCAGCAGCAACAGCCAGGTGAACCACTCGAAGTGGTTGAGCGCCGACTGGCCGTGGGCGCAGAGCCAGGTGATGTATACCATCGCCGCAGGCATCATCCAGATGGTTTCAACGGTCAGCGCAGGTGTGGCGTTGAGACCCATCTTCTTTTTCAGAAGACCGTAGATGCCGAAACTGAAGGCCAGCCCCAGCGAGATGATGGGGAAGTGGCCGTAGTCGATGGTGAAATAGAGCACTCCCGCCAGCGCCAGCAGCAACGCCGCCGTCTGTGCACGGTTGAGGCGCTCGTGAAGGAACAGATAGCCCAGCAGCACGTTGACCAGCGGGTTGATGTAGTATCCCAGGCTGCTTTGCAGTATGTAGCCGTGGTTTATGGCCCAGATGTAGAGTCCCCAGTTGAAGCTGATGAGCGCGCCGGTGACGAGCAGCATCAGGTATTGACGGGGGCGCTGGATGTGCTTTTTGAGACGCATCTTGCGTATGCCGCAGAAAAGGGTGACCATAAACCCTCCAGACCACAGCATTCGGTGCGCCAGTATCTCGAAACTGTCAACCTGCTCAAGCAACCGCCAATATAGAGGAAAAAGCCCCCAGATGCAGTAGCACACTAGGCCGTACAGCAACCCTTTGCGGTATTCGTTCATAACGGACAGCGTGTTGTCAATAGTTCCAATGACTGTCGCGCTCTTTCTTGCGCCACATCAGTATCATTATCAATCCCGCCAACATTCCGCCAAGGTGCGCAAAATGAGCCACACCGTCCTGCGTCCCTGTCACTCCCGTGAAGAGCTCTATGGCAGCATAGCCGATAACAAACCACTTCGCCTTGATGGGCACCATAAAATATAGGTATATCCTCTCCTCCGGAAACATCATTCCAAACGCAAGCAGTATGCCGTACACCGCACCCGATGCACCCACAGTGGGCACCCCAATGATGCGCTCGTTGTATAGCTGCATCAGCGCACTCGTCGTCTCGTAGCCAAAATCGCCCGAAGCACCGCTGCGCCAGGCATTGGTCACCTCGGCAACCCATCGCGGATTGATGATGTTGTGGAAATACTCGTTGCAGATCTGTATCAGCGCGTCGGGCGAAGGACTGGCGGCGTAGTCGTTTATGGCGTTGAGGACAGGCAGCGAGGTGAGGCCGATCACCGCCGTGTGGACAATGCCCGCACCGATGCCGCATATAAGGTAGAAGATGAGGAACCTCTTCGTGCCCCAATAGTTTTCGAGTATGTAGCCGAACATCCACAAGGCAAACATATTGAACAATATGTGGCTGAAGTTGGCGTGCATAAACATATAGGTGATGTATTGCCACGGGCGGAAATGGTCGCTGCCGATGTAGAAGAGGGCCAGCCATTCGTCGAGGTCGATGTGCAGTGCCTCGCGGAAAACCATAGCAGCAAGATAGAACAGCAGGTTGATTATCAACAGATGCTTGACACCCGTCGGGAGCATCCGGAATCCTTGTGGTGAGTATTGGGACATTTTGAGGATTTGTTGATTTGTTTAAGGGTTGATTTGTTAAGGGTTGACACACTCCTCAGTCAGTTCGTGACAGCTCCCCTAACTTAGGGGAGCAAATTGGGATGTATGATTAGTTACAGTCACCATAACTTGGGTTAGAAAATTGGAGTATATGATTTAATGACAGTCATACTAACTTAGGGGAGCATTTAAAGGATATGCGATGGTTATATTATGCTTTTTTTTGTTCGATTGCTTTGTGGAGCAGGGTTTCGAGCTGGCGGCCTGTTGCTTCCCAGGAGAAGTGGAGATGTACGAACTGCTGTGCGTTGTCGGCGATGGTTTGCCGGAGGTTTTCGTTGTCGAGGAGTTGTATGATGGCGGCTGCGAGCTGAGCGGGGTTGCGTCCGAGGAGTATTTGGCTGCCGTCGCTGGCTTGGAGGGCGTCGTTGGCGAGGGGTGTTGTGACGCAGGGGATGTGCATAGCCATAGCTTCGAGGAGTTTGTTCTGTAGTCCGGAGCCGATGCGCATAGGTGCGACGAAGACTTTGGACTGTGCGTAGGAGGGTCGTATGTCGTCGACGGAGCCTGTGACTGTCACGCGGTTTGATGCGAGCTGGCGTACGGCGGCTTTTGGGGTGGCACCAGCGATGACGACGTGTGCGTGGGGGTGGGTGCGCCAGACGATGGGCATTATGTCGCCGACTAGGTGTCGTGCGGCGTCGATGTTGGGTCGGTACTGCATATTGCCGCAGAAGACGATTTCGTATTTTTTGGGGAGCTCGAGGGGGTGGAAGTATTGGAAGTCGACGCCGTTGCGGACGATGTCGATGAGGGTGTCTTTGTGTTGTGGGATCGCCTGTCGGTCGGTTTCGGAGATGACGGTGAGTCGGTCGAAGATGGAGCAGGCGTTGAATTCGGCAGAACGAAGCATTTTGAATTCGTAGTGTAGGAAGAAGTAGCGCAGTCCTTTGTGGTTCATCATTCTTCGTTCGAAGTTCATAGAGAGGGCGTCCTGGAAGTCCATCACTTTGGGGCGCTGGCTGCGGGCGGCGTACTTGATGGTGCGTATCATTTGTGAATAGATGACGTCGGGATTGACTTTGGTTTCGAATTGCTGGAGTTGTTTGCGTGCTTTGCGGCTGTCCCAGTAGGCGATCTGCAGGGACCGGATGCGGAAGAAGCTGCGCAGTACGCGGAATGCGCCGCCAATGCGCGACAGTTTGGCGATGCAGATTTCCTTGCAGTATTTCTGCATCACGGCCAGTGAGTTGTTGTCTACCTTGGAATGCGAGAGTGCGAAGAGGTAGATTTCGTTGTTGGCGGAGAGTGTTCGAATCTGGTGGAAGGCCCGCAGTTTGTCGCCTTTTTCGAGCGGATAGGGGAATCGGGGCAGGATGACTAGGATTTTCAAGGTATTGAGGGTTTAAAGGGTTTGAAAGGTTGGAAAGGTTGGAAAGGTTTGAAAGGTTGGTGGTTGTCAGAAGAGTGTCGTCTGTGTGCCTTCGGCGAAGCCTTCGCGGTCGTCGGGGATTTGGTGGTCTGTGCCTTCAGTAAACGAGTCTTCCTCGTCGGGCTCGGGTTCGGGCAGCGGTTCGAGCCATCGGAAGTCTTTGACATCGAAGGTGGTGATGCGTTTGCCCTTGGCTTTGTAGCCTTTGACGCCGATGAATTCGTCTACTTCGATTATCTCCGACTCAATTTTCTTCTTCGAGTTCTGGTCGTATTCGACTTCAAGACGCGGGAAGGTGTCGACGGAGAATGTGACCATAGAGTCGCCGGAGAGTTCGTCGAGGAAGGATATCTTTTTGTCAAGTTCTTCGATGTTGAAGCGTTTGATGTAGAAATTGCCGTTGTCGTTGGCTTTGTAGACGACGGTGACGATGGTTTTTGGGTTGAATTTGCGAATGAGGAGCAGGTCGTCGTCGTAATGGTTGGCGAGGTCGAAATTGGTGGTTCGGAGGAAGCCTGAAGCCATAATGGCGAGAATGCGGTCTTTGCCCTTGAACTCGCCGAGGAGGGTGCCTGCTTCGTTGACATTGAGGCGTTTGATGCTTTCGTCGAACCAGATTTTGCGAGCACCGAGTGTGGAGACGCCTTCGCCTTTCATATTGATGCTGCGAACGGCGTTGCGTGTCAGGATGTTGCCCATCGAAGCCCTGCCTTTGATGGCGAGTGTGGCGAAATTGAACTCGAAGCTTGTCTTTTTGAGTTTGGGTTTGGAGACGTGGTGGATGGTGACTGTTTCGGCTTCGCCGTTTGGGTTGGCGGTGAAATAGAGTATCTTGGAACCTTTGGTGCCTTTGGTGAGGGAGTACTCTTTGTCGCGTGTGATGCCGAGCACGGAGAAACGCTTGACATAGACAAATCCGAAGGCGCCGTCGCGGTAGATCATATTGTAGACGGTTCGTTCGTCACCCTTGCGGAAGAGACCTATGAACTCGATTTCCTTGCATTCGGTGCTGCCGACGAAGCCTTTCTCCTGCACTTTGGTGACGAGCATAGTGCCGTCCTTTCGGAAGACGATGATGTCGTCCATTTTGGAGCAATCGAAGGCGTATTCGGCACCTTCGTCTTTTTTGAGTGCATAGCCAGCGAAGCCGGTGATGCGGTTGACATAGAGTTTTTCGTTGGCGACAGCGACGGCGACGGCCTGGATGTCCTCGAAATTGCGTATTTCGGTTTTTCGTTCGCGTCCTTTGCCATATTTTTCGAGTATATGCCTGAAATAGGCAATGGCGTATTCTGTGAGGTGATCGAGGTGGTTTTTGGTTTCGTCGATGTTGATTTCGATGTTTTCAATTTCCTCTTCGGCTTTCTTAATGTCGAATTTCGATATTTTGCGTACAGGTTTTTCGCACAGTTTCAGTACATCGTCGCGAGTAATCTCTTTTTTGAAGTGTTTGCGATAGGGGTCAAAAGCTTTTTCGATGGCTGTGATTTGCTCGTCGAAAGAGTCTTGATCTTTTTCCAACTGCTTGTAGATGCGTTTTTCGAAGAATATTTTTTCGAGCGAAATCCAATGCCATTTATCCTCGAGTTCAGCCAGTTGGATTTCGAGTTCCTGACGCAGCAGGTCCTTGGTGCGCATAGTGGAATGGCGCAGTATTTCGGATGCTGTCATAAAGACAGGTCTGTTGTCGACGATGACACAGGTTTGCGGCGAGATGCTGATTTGGCAGCTGGAGAAAGCGTAGAGGGCGTCGATCAGCTGATCGGGCGAGACGCCTTGAGGGAGGTAAACAACGATTTCGACCTCGGCGGCGGTATTGTCGTCCACTTTCTTTATTTTGATTTTGCCTTTCTCGTTGGCTTTCAAAATACTGTCAATCAAGACATCTGTTGTTACGGTATAGGGGAGCTCGGTGATGACGATGGCTTTGCGTTTTTCGTCGTAGTGCATCTTGGCACGTATGCGGAGTCGTCCCCCGAGGGCGGCGTCGTTGTATTTTGAGACATCGATGAGGCCGCCGGTGGGGAAGTCGGGATAAATTTCAAAGGGGACATTCTGCAGAATCTTTATCGACGACTCAAGGAGTTCGCAGAAATTGTAGGGCAAAATAAGAGATGTAAGCGTGACGGCAATGCCCTTGGTGCCTTGTGCCAGCAGCAGCGGGAACTTGACAGGCAGAGTGACAGGCTCCTGTTTGCGGTCGTCGTAGGATGGTTTCCATTCAGTAGTTTTCTTGTTGAAAACGACTTCGTTGGCAAATTTTGAGAGACGGGCTTCGATATAGCGTCCGGCAGCAGCATCGTCGCCGGTGAAAATGTTACCCCAGTTACCCTGACAGTCGATCAGCAAGTCCTTTTGTCCAAGATTGACAAGCGCGTCCTTGATCGAGGCATCGCCGTGCGGGTGGTACTGCATTGTGTTACCCACGATGTTGGCCACCTTGGTGAAGCGTCCGTCGTCGGTTTCCTTCATAGCGTGGAGGATGCGTCGCTGGACGGGTTTGAAACCGTCGTCGATGTCGGGCACACTGCGATCCAGGATTACGTCCGAAGCATAGTCGATCCAGTAATCCTTGAACATAGCGCCGAGCGAAATCGTTTCGCCGTCGTTGTCGACATTGTGTCCGTCTTTGCCGTCGTCGGCAGGGGGCTTGGTGCCACTGGCCAGTTGTTGACCTTGATTTTCAAGAGATTGCTCTTCGTTTTCTTCGTAAATATCGTTTATATCGTCACTCATTTTCTGCAGAATAATTTTTTGCAAAAATACTAAATAAAAACGACATAGCGACTATGACAGGCGAAGAGATATAAACCGTTTTTCCAACAATTTCAAAGTATCGGGGAAAAGCGGATGACGACAGTTTGGTAAAAGATTTTGAAATCGGACAGTCATCCGTCTCTGAGTCAACTCTGAGTCAACTCTGAGTTCCAATAGGCAAAAAACATACACCAAACCTATGCCAGCAGGTCGGCAATGAGGAAAATACTGCCGGTTACGAGTATCAGGTCGTCAGGGGCGGCGTTGCTTCGAGCCATTGCAACAGCCTCCTTCACATTGGCACAGGCCTCCCCTACTATGCCCAACTGACGTGCAGCATCTTGAAGTATATTGACCGCCAATCCACGTTGGACGGAAGGCTGGCTGAAGTACCAAATTGGTTCCTGCTTGATGTGCTCTGCGTTGAGCTGCGAATGAAGATAAGTGAGTATCTTGCCGTAGTCTTTGTCGTTGACGCAGCCATAGATGATGTGGAGCCGTTTGAAATCGAGTCCTACAAGTCCCATCATCATCGCATTGATACCATCGAAATTGTGCGCCGTTTCGCAAATCGTAAGAGGGTGATGACCAACGATTTGCCATCTTCCCATCAAGTGAGTATTGTCGATGACGCGATCAAGCCCCCGACGGAATGCATCGTCATCTATTGAGAGCACAGCACCTTTGCGCAGTTGTTGAACAGCTTCGCAGACGGTGGCAATGTTCCACATTTGGTATGGACCTATGAGTCCCGAAGTGAAATCGTCTATATATTCTCCGTCGTGTTCCAGCTGAAAGACCATTCTCTCGCCATCGAAACGCCAGTTGGGGTCAACATTCCAATGCTTGTCGGCAAAGGTTATGGGGCTGTGACGTTCGGCAGCGATGCGTTCGAAAACCGGTTGTGTCTCAGGTTGAGTCTGCCCTATCACGACAGGAATGCCCGGCTTGATAATGCCTGCCTTTTCTCCGGCTATCTTTTCAAGTGTGTCGCCAAGGAACTGGGTGTGGTCAAGTCCTATGTTTGTGATGAGACTGAGCAGCGGAGTAATGACGTTCGTCGAGTCGAGCCGTCCTCCCATACCGACTTCAATGACAGCAATGTCGACCTGCTCGTTGCGGAAATAATCGAATGCCATTCCGACGGTCATCTCAAAGAATGAAAGTTCCTGTCTCTCGAAGAAAGAGCGATTGGCATCGACAAAGTCGACAACACGCTCCTTCGGTATCATTTCTCCATTTATGCGAATGCGCTCACGAAAATCGACAAGATGCGGCGAAGTGTAAAGTCCCACTTTGTAGCCGGCCTCTTGCAAAACAGATGCAAGGAAATGCGACACGGAGCCTTTGCCATTGGTACCTGCAACGTGGATTGAACGGAACCCTTGTTCGGGATGTCCAAGGTGCTCCATCATCGCTATGGTGTTGCCGAGGTCTGCTTTGTACGCTGCTGCTCCTATACGATGATAGGCGGGCAAAGCGTTGAAGAGATAGTCGAGAGTTTCAGGATAGGTCATAACTCCATTATTTTTATGCATCCTCTTGTTATTTATTTGGCAATGTATATGTCAATCCAAGCATCAGATTGAAACGCTGCGCAGGATAGTTTGCCCAAAGAAAGTAGCGCTGGCAGGTGAGGTTTTCGATTTCGGCAAAGAAGGAAAGAGCACGGCTGTGTATGTATTCGGTTCCGAGCGATATGCCAAAACGGGCAGGAATGGTTTTGGTGACCTGATTCAAACCTGTGAGAGCGTTAATGCTGCATTCGGCATCCATTGATGAGAAAAAGCGTGTTTGCATTTTGAACAGCCATTTGTCCTTATAGTTGATGTCGACATCAAGATGAGCTTCAAAATCAGGGCTGAAAAGAAGTATTTCGTTTTGAGGAACGTTGTAATCGTGCGAATACTCAGCCCCAAGATTGAGGGTAATCATCTCATCGTTGACGAAGGTGAAGTCGGCAGCAAACATAATTTCATTTAAGTCGACATAATATGGCTTATATATATTTTTCAAAATATAATTGTCGCAGAGTTTGAAATATACATTGTTCTGCATAAAATGATTGTCGACAGCTATGTTGAGCATCAGTTTCTTGGAAAAATTCAGTCGGAAATGAGCATACAGATTGTTGTCAACGGTGGCACGCGAATCGGGTGCAGGCATAAGATAAGGATTGAGTATTGTGATGCTGCGCCAGTCTTGGGCTTGGTATTGGCCCTTGAAACCCAACGAGATGCTTGCTATATTGTTGGCAAGCGACTTGGTTATGACAACGTCGGGAAACAAATTGTGCGTGGTAGTGCCCGGTGTGTCATAGTCGTTGAATCCAAAAGCGAGTCCTGCGTGGAACTTGAAGCCGTTGAAAAGGAAGTCGGCATATGGGTTGATGGTAACAAGATGGCGACCAGCATTCAATGAATCTGGCATAATCGTCGGTGCCGTAAATGTTGTATATCCCATAGGCATAACGTCAATAGTGGCTGGCGCATCGTAACGCTGCTTGAAGCCTTGCCAATTGAAGCGCAGATAGGTTATTGCTTTGTATTTTGAGAGGATGGGTATGCCATAGTGGACGTTGGCATCGAGGTCCATAGAAAGCTGCGAAAAATCGTAGCGTCCCCACATATCCGCCATTGCCATATCGGCCTCATATCCAATCTTGTTGACATCGGTATTGAGACTCTTTGCACCGAGATTCAACGCCAAATTGTTGTAAGCAAAAGCGTAGTCAGAAAATGAAACGGAATCGCGAGTGTAGTTCTTGAAAGTATTAAGCGTGGAATCTGAGAATCCGTAATATCTGCCATATTCGCGCTCGAAAGCCAGGTTGGCCGAAAACAGATGTTTCTTGTTCAAAATGTATTTTCCAAAGACATCCAACTTGTTGACTGTGTGGCGGTCGCGTCCATAGTAGTCAGGTGACGGTGCGTTCTTGTCCCTGCGTCCGAAAGTAGTGATATCGGTATTGTGGTAAAATCTGGCACCATACGAGTAATTGTCGTGACGCGTGGATGTATAGTACAGATCCACCAACGGATTAAAATCGCCAAAGGCGGCGAAATCGTGCCCTAATCCGAAACGCATATAGTTGTTGTACAAGCGCGTCGGTGAGCCAAGAACCTTGGCAGCCTTGATGCCCGATGTGGATGTCAGCGAGCTGATGCGGCGCGGAGTGATGCTGTAGGTAAACTTGGGTTGCAGGTTTTCGGCGACATTGTCGTTGACAGCCGGCGGCACATTAACCTTTTCGGTAACGCCGTCAAGCACAGGATTGTAATCTCCCACCACAATGACTGACTCATTGTACACATTACTCGTTGTGTCGTTCTGGGCTTGGGTTGAATGGAACGACAATTGAAAACTGAAAAAAACTGTGGAAATTATAAATATCTTGGATGCTGTCTTCATATTTCTGCTATTTTTGGCGTTCATTCTTCAATTAAAATTGTTGGTGCATTGTCTTCGCTGCCTGATGCAGGCTCTTCGACATTTTTTTTCGGAGTGTCGAGTGCCTGAAGGTGCTGGCGGGCTTCCATCACAACTTCCTCGTCGGCATCATTCTCGACTTCATAGTTTTCTATGATACTCTGCAAGGTTTGACGTGCCTGCAGGTCGTTACCACGACGGTGGAAAACGTCGGCCCAGAGAACGAAACACTTGGCCAGCCAGTAGTCGGAACCGGGATTGTTGACAACGGCTTCGATTATGCGTTCGGCTCCGTCAAGATCATTCTGCGAATAGCACATCTCTGCGCGGCGGTAGGTGGCCTCACCCATATAGTCGCCATTGGCGGAGGAAACCAGTATGCCATAGGCATCAAAAGCTTTTCTGTGGGCATCGGCATAGTAGTAGCTACGAGCCAGCAACACAGAAGCCTCGTCTTTCTGCTCCGTGGTGGCTTTGGGTTCGGCAAGCAGCTGCTCGACCGAAGCCGCAATGTTGGCCGTATCTCTCAACGCATACCAGCACTTCACAATACCCATTCTTGCCTGCAGACGCGATGCATCGGTCGAAGATACAACGACAAGCGGAACGTAGTAGTCAAGTGCTTTGCGGTAGTTTTTCTGGGTATAAAGCGTACTGGCAGCTTGGTAAAGACTGTTTTCTGTGTAGGGATTGTTGCCTCGTTCGGCGACCCATTCATAGTGCGACAAAGCCTTTGCCTGCTGGTTGGTACGAGTCAAAGCATCAGCCAGATAGTAGTGCGCTTTGAGGATGAAAAGACCGTGAGGAAATTTCTGTATGTAGTTGGAAAATCCTGCAATGGCATTGTCGTAGTTGCCGGCAAAATAGCGGTTCTCCGCAGCAAGGTAAAGGGTTGAATCCTGTTCAACAGCCGACACCGTACCTTTGGTGGTGCGACTGACATATGCGAAATACTCCTCTGCCTTGTCTTGTTCTACATAGATATTCTTGATAGTCATCAGGGCATCGCGTGCCTCGTCGGTTCCGGGATAGCGAGCCAGCAGTTTGTCGAATGTTTCAAGAGCCTTGTCGCTGCGTTCAGTATTGTAATATATCAAACCCACATTCAACAGCGCCTGGGGAACAAAACTGCTCTGCGAGTATTTCTTGATGAAATTGTTGTAGTACAGCAGAGCCATCTCGTTATTGTCGCAAATCAGATATGTGTTTGCAATTTCAAACATAGCCTTTGGTGACAGGGGTGAATTCTCAAATTTCTCGAAAATATAGTTCAAACTGTTCAGCTTCTCAACATTCTTTCCCTGCGCACCGTAACAGAGCGCTTTCTGATATGTTGCATAGTCGGCATCCTGTCCCTGTGCATTGATGACGCGATTGTAGTATCCAATAGCACCATCGAAATTCTTCTTCACATACAGACAGTCGCCCATACGGTTATAGACATCCAACACCTGCTTGCGTTCTGCTGACGCCGACGATGTCGAAAGAAACTCGCCGAATTTCTCTTCGGCAAGGTCATAGCGTTTACGACGCATATAGACATATCCTGCCGTGTATAGTGCCTGCGGATAATAAACCGAGTTCTTGCGCGAAGTGGCGGTAAAGAATCGGTCAAGCATCTTCTGACTGCGACTATAGTTGGCAAGCCTGTATTGCGACTCGGCAGAAAGGTAAAGTGCATCGGTGGTTATCGACGGTGTAGCATTGACTGAAACGGCACTGTCAAAACATACAGCGGCTTGTTGCAAGTTGCGTTCATTGAACAGATCTATGCCTCTATTGACAAGGATACGCTGGTAGGCCTGACGCATAGTGGCATCTTTAAGCAGTTCCTTTTTGTTGCGTTCTATCAAAGCCAATGCATCTTTGTAATTCTTTGTGGTGCAATACAATGAAGTGAGGATTTGCTGCACTTCGGCTTTACGCTTTGTCTTGGGATAATGCTGCAGGTAGTTCTCAAACGAACGTATCGATTCGTTGTATGCATTAGGGTTCAACTCACAGCTCAATTTGGCATAGTTGAAAGCCGCCTCTTCCTGAATGTCGGCGTTATGACGCATCTCCGAAGCACTCTTGAATGCTGTCCGGGCGTCACTTTTACGGTTCATCTTTATGTAGTTGTCGCCGAGCGTGAAAAGAGCGTTCTGTGCTGTCGAGTCGTCACGACCTGCGAACGACGAAAGGTACGCCGCTGCAGAGTCGTACTGACCAAGCATATAGTGGCAATAGCCCATAGGATAGTCCATAGCATTGCTGCTCTTGGCGCCACCTTTCTTTTTGGCAGCATCGGCGGCAGACAGCTGGTAATAATCCAAAGCACGGCTGTATTCGCCACGGTTGAAATAGACATCGCCGACAATGCGTTCCACCTCGTCGCGAAGCACCAAGTTTGGATCGGCCAGCAAGTCGGGTGCCATACGTATCACTTCGTCCTCTTGACCAAGATGGTATTTGATATAAAAACGATAGACAGGCACCAACTTCTTGAACGATTTTTCCTTTTCTATCTTGCGGAACTCCTTGTCTGCCGACTCATACTGACCTGCCGAGAAAAGAATGTCGGCATAGTAGTATGTAGCTGCATTCTTGTAGTACGACTTGCCATCGGACACACGTTTGAAATACTTTTTGGCATTATCTTTGTCACCTTGTTGGAAATAGCAGAAACCCGTCTTGTACTCATATTCACTCTTGTGGTTGAATTCCACTTCCGACGGTTCAACCTTCAGGTACTCGCGCAATGCTGCATTCCAGTCGCCATCGTCGAAATAGACATTGCCAAGCGCCATACGAGCCATATTAACAAACTCGCTCTCAGGGTATAGACGCAAAAATTCATTGATGCGAAACACCGCATCGTCGTTTCTGAGCCGTTCCGAACAGACAGCCGAATAATATGCAGCCTCCGCCGACTCCGTAGCGTCAGGACAGCGCAGATATTTATCGAAAAGATGCTGGGCTACAGCATATTTTTCCTTACGGAACAAATCAGTAGCCTCTCCATAAAGTTGCGAGGAAGCAGTCTTATGCCCCACTCCCTGTGCCGTCGCCGTTCCAATAGCGAACATAGCAGCACACATCAAAATTATGCGCTTCATTTTTATTATGCTTTTTCTTATTTCTGTATTTTTGCTATCATTAACGACGAAAAGAAAACATTATTATATAATTGTGAAAAAAAACATCGAAAACGACAAACCCCGGAAGACAAATCAGTCTCCCTTAGGTTCAAAAATAGTTATTGTTGTCCTTTATTAAGTCGACGTATCTTGTCACAATCCAGTTGAATGAAAAGGCGGTATCGACACATCCGTAATAAGCCGACAAATTAGAACCAACAAGCCTACTAAGCAATAACACAAAAAAATGGAGCACCCAATTGGGTGCTCCATTTTTTATTAATGCAGGCAGGATATGCCTGCGCTCCAGGGGCGGCTTAGTACATTCCGCCCATACCGCCCATTCCGGGATTGCCGGCGGGCATCGGGGGTTCGGGTTCCTTGATGTCGCAGAGGACACACTCGGTGGTCAGCAGCATTCCGGCGATCGAGGCGGCGTTCTCGAGGGCAACACGGGTAACCTTGGCGGGGTCGATGACGCCACTCTCAAACAGTTTCTCGAATCTCTCGGTGCGGGCATTGTAGCCGTAGTCGCCCTTGCCGTTCTTCACCTCGTTGACGATGACGCTGCCTTCCAGGCCGGCATTCTCGACAATCATACGCAGAGGCTCCTCGACGGCGCGACGTATAATCTCAATACCCAGTTTCTCGTCCTCGTTCTCAGCCTTGACCTTTGCCAGTTTCTCGGCAGCGCGGATGAAAGCGGTGCCACCGCCAGGGATGATACCCTCTTCGACAGCTGCGCGGGTTGCGTGCAGAGCATCGTCGAAACGGTCTTTCTTCTCCTTCATCTCAACCTCGCTGGCTGCGCCGACGTAGATGACTGCCACTCCGCCGGCCAACTTTGCCAGACGCTCCTGCAGTTTCTCGCGGTCGTAGTCGCTGGTGGTCTTCTCAATCTGAGCCTTGATCTGCTGGACACGGGCCTTGATCATCTGAGCGTCGCCCTTGCCACTTACGATGGTGGTGTTGTCCTTGTCGATGGTAATCTTCTCGCTCTGGCCGAGCATACTCAAGTCGGCGTCTTCGAGCTTGTAGCCCTTCTCCTCGCTGATGACGGTGCCGCCGGTCAGGATGGCGATATCCTCGAGCATCTCTTTTCTTCTGTCGCCGAAGCCAGGAGCCTTGACGGCAACAATCTTCAAGCTGCCACGCAGACGGTTGACAACCAATGTTGCCAGAGCCTCGCTCTCGACGTCTTCAGCAATGATGAGCAACGGACGGCCGGTGTTGACAACCTTCTCGAGCACGGGCAGAAGATCCTTCATAGTGCTGATTTTCTTGTCGTAGATAAGGATGTATGGATTGTCGTAGGTGCATTCCATCTTCTCGGTGTCGGTGACGAAGTAGGGGCTGATGTAGCCACGGTCGAACTGCATACCCTCGACAACCTTGACGTTTGTGTCGATACCCTTGGCATCCTCGATGGTGATGACGCCGTCCTTGGTCACTTTTTCCATAGCCTCGGCAATGATGTCGCCGATGGTGCTGTCGTTGTTTGCGCTGATTGTGGCAACCTGGCGAATCTTGGCGATGTCGCCGCCCACAGCCTTGGCCTGAGCCTTGATGTCCTTAACGATGGCAGCGACAGCCTTGTCGATACCGCGTTTCAGATCCATCGGGTTGGCACCTGCGGTGACGTTCTTCAGACCGGTGTTGACGATAGCCTGTGCCAGCACGGTAGCGGTGGTGGTACCGTCACCAGCCTGGTCGTTGGTCTTCGAGGCGACCTCTTTAACCATCTGGGCACCCATATTCTCCACACCATTCTCAAGTTCGATTTCCTTGGCCACGGTGACACCGTCTTTGGTCACTTGGGGAGCACCGAACTTCTTGTCGATGACGACATTGCGGCCTTTGGGACCGAGGGTTACTTTAACTGCATTTGCCAGAGCGTCGACGCCTTTGCGGAGCTGCTCACGAGCATCATTGTTGAAAATTATATCTTTTGCCATAATTTCTGATGTTTTAAAGGGTTAAAAGGTTTAAAAGGGTTTTAAAGGTTCCAAGGGTTTGATTGGTTAAAATTATAGGTCTTGAGTCCTTTTGAACTTTCAATCGAAGCGAACCTTTACAACCGTTTCAACATTAAATAATCGCGTAAATATCGCTTTCTTTCATAATCATATATACAGTACCGTCGAGGTTGATTTCGGTGCCGCTGTACTTGCCATAAAGCACATTGTCGCCCACTTTGACGGTCATCTCGTGATCCTTGGTGCCTTTGCCAACGGCAACGACCTTACCACGCTGCGGTTTTTCTTTTGCTGTGTCGGGAATGATGATTCCTGAGGCTGTTTTCTGCTCTGCTTCTGCAGGTTCAATCAGAACTCTGTCTGCTAACGGTTTAATTTTCATATCTTTGATGTTTTTTAATTGTTTATTTACTTTAGATGATCTGTGGCCGCTTTTGTGCGGCACAGTAATACAATCCAAAAGTGTGCCAAAATGACACGATGTCGCACAAACTGACATTTTGTCAGTCTACAGGTAACTAAATGTCGCAACGCTGTCAGCATTTCTTTCATTGGTGTAGAAATGTTAAAATTTAGTCGTTTTATGGTTAAAATATGTTAAATCCTACATAATACACTGAATATTAGTATATTATAAATATAGACAAGTATTTACCATAACTCATTGAACACCAAACCAATACAGTGCTTTCCAAGGCATATGTACAGTATATGTACAGTATATGTACAGTATATGTACGCTTCTAAAGCGTACAAATACTGTACATATACTGTACATATACTGTACATATGCCTATGCTGGTGGCTGGTTGTGACGATGAAAAAGTATGACAAATCAAAGTCAAAAATATGACAAAACTTATTTTTTGTGTCAGAAAAGACTGCAATTCGATTTTTTTTCCTAATTTTGCAGTTTCATAATTATAGAAAAAGGATATTTATTTCATTCAAAAGATGAAAGATAAGGCTATGAAGAATTTTGCATCTTATATAATATCGCATCTGCGCATACTCTATTTGATTTCAATCCTGGCAGTCACGGTAGCGCTGATTCTCGTGATGTTTCCCGACAACTATTCGCGTGTGCAATACGACTATGCCGTTGGTTCTTACTGGCACGGCGAAGACCTTTACGCTCCGTTCGACTTCACCGTCTTGAAGTCTGAGAAAGAGAACGCCCAAGAGGTACAGCGCATCAAGGATGCATCGACACGCTATTACCACATTGACAACGAAGCGCGCCACAAGGCACACCAGAACTGCAATGCACAGCACCTGTCGCGCCGTGAATCGCAGTTGGCGCAGGAGGTCGTCACACTGGTATACAACTCGCGCGGCTACTGTATTGAAGAGGATGATTTGAACGGCCATCCTGTGGTAGTGCTGACGGGCAACATAGGCCAGGAAATTGACCCCGAGGGCATTATGACACCCTATGATGTCAGGCAGTTTGTGGCACAAGCCCTGCCTGATTCGGCCGAAGCGGCACGTTTTGCAAGAATCCTTACCGACTCGATACTTGTTCCGACAATGGTGTTCGACGAGAACCGCACGCATCTGGAACTCGACACGCGCCTGTCGCAACTTTCCTATTCATCGCGAATGGTGCTGAAGGACGAGCTCATCGTGGCCAAAGGACAGCGTGTGGACGAGGAGACTGCGCTGACATTGACCACGCTGGAACAGGAGGAGTCGCGCCGCAGCATTGGCGAATACAATATTTTTCTGCACTATTTGGGACAGGCTCTGCTGTGCGTCATAGCCTTTGTGGCTCTTTACATCTTTCTCAAAAACATACGCCACCCTATGCTTGATGACATCAAGAAAGTCAGTTTTGCTTTCTTCATCGTCATCTTTATTTCGGCAGTGGTGGCGCTGATTGTCCGCAGCGACCCGTCGCTGGTGCTGATAGCGCCAATCTGCATAGTGCCCATATTGATGCGTATATTTTTCGATATGCGTGTGGCTCTTTACATCCACATTGTCGCCGTCATCATCATAGGCAATATGGTGCCAAACAGTTACGAATTCATCTTCTACCAGCTTGTGTCGGGTATGATGAGCATCATAACGGTGCGCAACTTTGAAAAACGCAGCAGTTTCTTCGCTGTTGCCCTGGTCATATTCTCCACCTACTCGCTGATTTACATTGCCGGTGTGCTCAGCACCGACGCTGGCTTCGCCAACATACAGCCCGAGCGCTTCCTGATATTCTTCATCAACGCCATACTGACACTTCTCGCCTACCCGCTCATTTTCCTTTTCGAGCGTATGTTCGGAATGACCACCAACCTTACGCTGCTTGAGATATCGAGCACCAACACGCCGGCGCTGCGCGAACTGTCGCAGAAAGCTCCCGGCACCTTCCAGCATTCGATGCAAGTGGCCAACATATCCGAGGACATTATAAACGAAATCGGCGGCAACGCCCTGCTGGCCAAGGTCGGGGCACTCTATCACGACATCGGCAAGATTATGGCACCTATCTATTTCACCGAGAACCAGAACAACGGTTTCAACCCGCACGACAACATAGACTACGAAGAGAGTGCGCACATCATCACCCAACACGTGCGCGATGGCATTACCCTTGCCAAGAAGTACCGCCTGCCCGCCGAGGTGACAGACTTCATACGCACCCACCACGGAACGACGGTGACGGGGTACTTCTACGCCCAAGCCAAGCTGCATCGCGACGAGTCCGAAATCAACATTGCCGACTATCGCTACTTGGGTCCCACGCCGTTTTCGCGCGAGACGGCGGTGGTGATGATGGTCGACTCGGTCGAGGCGGCCTGCAAAAGCCTTAAAAACCACAGCAAAGAATCAATAGACCGTATGGTCGACAAGATCATAGACGGAAAAATCGAACAGAAACAGCTGAACAACTGTCCGTTGACACTGGAAGACATCACTCGCATTCGCTCATACATTAAAGAGAGGATGATGAGCATTTACCACGTAAGAATCGAATATCCAGTGAAGTGAACGAAGACGACAGCCAAACCACAACAACAGAAACGATAATGATAACAAAAACCATATGAAGTCGAATTTAAAGAAAACACTTATCCACATCGGAGCAATAGTCACGATGCTCATCGTGGCCTGCGTCTATTTCTCGCCAGCGTTGAGCGGCGACGTTGTCTACCAAGGCGATATCCACAAAGCAGAAGCTATGGGATACCAGCAGCACCAAGTGGCTGACTCGACCAGCGCTATTCCCAACTGGAATCCCGGAATGTTCAGCGGTATGCCCGGCTATCAGACGGCCAGCGAACAGCAACATTCGGTGTTCACGCCCCTCAAGTCAATACTCATTATGCGACCCTTCGGCCTGGAGCGCAGCATCGGCGTTCTGTGGCTGTACCTCATTGGTTTCTATGTCGCTATGATTGCCCTTGGCTGCGGACCCGGAATATCGTTGCTCACGGCACTGGCGTTCGGACTGGGTTCGTACAACATCATCATTGTTGAAGCCGGCCATATCACCAAAGCTTGGGCCATAGCGATGATAGCACCCGTTCTGGCAGCAATGGTGCTGGCTTTCAAAGCGGAAAGCGAAGAGCAGAGAGCGGCAATCAACTGGCGTAAACTTATATGGGGCGCTGTGCTTTTCACACTTGCCCTCGGTCTGCAAATCACTTTCAACCACATACAGATTACATTCTACACAGCCATTGGAGGCGTAATCATCGGCTTAACCTATATGGTATACGCCATCAAAGACAAATGGTTTCCACAGTTTCTGGCCATTGTAGGCATACTGCTTGTAGGTTGTGCCTTCGCCATTGGTGGCAACTACAGGCATTTGGCTGTCAACCAGGAATATGCCAAAGTTACAATGCGTGGCGGCAGTGAGATAACAGTCACGCCACACGATATCGGCATTGAAGACCTTAAACCTGCCGAAGCCAACCAAAGCGGTGGACTTGACATAAACTATGCCTTCAGTTGGAGCTACGGTGTCGGCGAGACCTACACGCTGCTTGTTCCCGGTGCCGCCGGTGGCGGTTCGGGCGAACGCGTAGCCGACGACAGCGAATGGACGCGCCGCACAGGCCAGAAGCAGGCCCCGCTCTATTGGGGCGACCAGCCTTTCACGTCGGGTCCTGTCTATTTCGGCGCCATCGTCATATTCCTGTTTGTCCTTGGATGTTTCATCGTCAAGGGGCCTGAACGCTGGTGGATAATCACTGCGACCCTGATAGCCATTGTGATGTCGTGGGGACGTCATTTCCTCCCTGTCAACGAATTCCTGTTCAACACATTGCCGTTGTATAACAAATTCCGCACTCCGTCGATGAGCCTTGTACTTGCCAACGCGACTATGGTCATTATGGCGGCTTTGGCACTTAAAACAATCGTTACATCACTGAAGGACAGCAACTCAAACAAGAACAAAGTCGGCGACTACGACCTGCACAAACGGCTAAACCGTGCCCTCTATTGGTCGGGCGGCATTGTGGCAGGCATAATTGTCATTGGAGTCATCGTTGCAAAGACAAAGCTCAGCTTCATCGGTGCCGGTGACGAACAATATCGCAACCAGCTCGGCGACCAGTGGACGATGTTTCAGAGCCTTCTTGTCGACGAACGCAGTGCACTGTTCCTGCGCGACTCGTGGCGTTCATTGCTGTTTGTGGCACTTGCCTTCGTGTGCCTATGGCTATACATAAACAACAAAATCAAGAAAAGCGGAATAGTTCTTTCAATCATAGCCGTGATATGCGTCATTGACCTTTGGGGAGTAGACCGTCGCTATCTGAACGACGACAATTTTGTTGCCCCCGAGCGTATGGCGTTGTACCGCACACCAAGCGAACAGCAACTGGACCAGACAGCGGCTGCTAACGGCGACCACGACTACCGTGTGTACGACCTCACCGTCAACACTTTCAACGACTCACGTCCAAGCGCATTCCACAACGAGATTGGCGGATACAGCGCTGCAAAACTGCGCCGTTATCAAGACCTTATCGACTTCTATCTCGGCAGCCGCAAACTGTACGAATATGTCAACAGCTGCCAGATAGGATACAATGGCAACAACCTTTTGGCCGTCAACGAATCGTATTCTGTTCTGGATATGCTCAATGCACGCTATCTGATGATCAACCTGCAACAAAACCAGCCGACACCGGTGCGCCGCAATTCAGCCCTTGGCAACTGCTGGTTTGTCGACGAAGTGAAATTTGTTGACGATGCCAATGCCGAGATACTGGCACTCAACGACTTTGACCCAAGCAAGACTGCCATCGTCGACCAGTCGCAGTGGGCCGATGTTGTGAAAGATATAGCAAACAAACAGATAATTTCCGACAGCAGCGAGAGCATTGCCATTGTGCATACCTATCCACAGACTCCCGACCACATCACCTATAAAAGCCATACCAACGGTGAGCGTGTAGCTGTGTTTTCAGAGATTTACTATGCACCTGACTGGCGTGCCTATATCGATGGCAAACCGGCAGACTATTTCCGCGCCAACTATGTGTTGCGTGCAATAATAGTGCCCGCCGGCGACCATACAATCGAATTTGTCAACGAGGCACCGACATTGCACAGACTTGACAATGTGACACTCATAATCTCAATTATAATGTTACTTGCAATGGGTGCCGCCATATTTCTTGTTTACAAGAGAAAAGAAGAAACGGAACAAAGCACAAAATAAATTTCGAATATGAGAAAACAGATAAAAAACAACGTTAGCTGGGTAGGATATATCGACTGGGAACTCGAGACCTTCCACGGCGACGACTACTCCATTTTCAACGGCTCGAGCCAAAATGCCTACCTTGTAGAGGAAGAGAAGACCGTTCTCATCGACACAATTTGGACTCCGCACCGTTTTGATTTCGTCGAGAATCTCAAGAAAGAAATCGACCTGAACAAAATAGACTACATCATCGCCAACCACGGCGAATGCGACCATAGCGGCGCACTCACCGCCCTGATGGCAGAGATACCCGAGACACCCATTTATTGCACCGCCCAGTGTGTAAAAAGTCTGGAAGGACAGTATGGAAAACGCGGATGGAATTTCAACGTAGTGAAGACCGGCGACACCCTTGAGATCGGCAATGGCAAGAAGCTTGTTTTCATAGAAATGAAGATGCTCCACTGGCCAGACTCGATGGCAACATATATGACCGGCGACAACATACTGTTCAGCAACGACGCCTTCGGACAGCATTTTGCCGTCGAAGAGCTGTACAACGACAAAGCAGATCAATGTCTTCTGTACAAAGAAGCTGTTAAATATTTCACCAATATACTGAACCCGTTTGCGCCGCTAATCACAAAGAAACTTGACGAGATTGCAAGCCTCAACCTGCCAATAGACATAATAGCCCCGTCGCACGGAGCCATCTGGCGCGACCGGCCAATGCAGATTGTAGAGAAATATGCCCAGTGGGCCGACGCCTACCAGGAAAACCAGGTCGTCGTGGCCTACGACACAATGTGGGAAGGAACCACCAAGATTGCCCACCGCATCGCCGAAGAGATACACCGCCAGAGTCCAGACACCGTTGTCAAAGTCTTCAACATCGCCAAAGCCGACAAAAACGAGATAATGACCGAAGTCTTCAAATCCAAGGCCATCGCCGTGGGCTCGCCCACAGTCAGCAACAGCATCCTGTCGAGCGTGGCAGGCTGGCTCGAGTTCCTCAAGCAGCTCAAGTTCAAGAACAAACGTGCTGCAGCCTTCGGATGCTACGGATGGAGCGGAGAAAGTGTGAAAATACTTCAGGAACGTCTGCGCGACGCCGGATTTGACGTCGTTGAGGAGAATATTCGCTCATTGTGGAATCCCGAAGAGACCGACCTCGCCAATGTACCTGCACTGGTTAGGGCACTGCTGCAAAAATAAAGTCCACAGCACATAATACAACAAAACAGAGGTCAGTACAACTGGCCTCTGTTTTTTTAACATCACAAAACATCATAAGCAATGTATTTATTATCAATATAATAACCATTCATTTCTAGTTTTAATATTCCAAATATGATATTCAAATCATTATATTCAAAAAAAAATGTATATTTGCAAAAAACAATACAACAAAACCATATAACTAATATCTTATTTTTTAAACACTTATGAAAGCACATAGATTATTTTTTTTGTTTGTTTGTTTTTCTGCCACGTATGGATTAGCCGAAGCACAGAACAGTTTCAGGCATTCAACGACTTATACAGGAGAAAAGACCATTGTACGGCAACTTGACAACAACATCGCCATAGCATACACGCAGGAAAAAGACGACCAAGGCTATTTTCTCTACGACAATTACGGTGTTGATTTTCGTTGTGCCGATATGTTGCCCAACTGCCGCGTATATGACTTTGAGATCTACAACGACACAGTCTTCTTCTGTGGAAAATATGAACATAACATATATGGTGTATGTGGTTTGTTCGGATTCTTTGACATAAACGAAGTGTTCTTTAACGGAGGAGCCTTTAACTGTGCTTATTTCACTTTTTCAACCAATCCATACTACGCAGAATACGATTTACAACCCACCATTCCTTGGCGGATGGATGTCTTCAACAAAGGATACACCCATATAGCCGCAGTAGGCGCTTGCGTGCAAAAAGGAGCATCAAGAACCCCTATCGACGGCACAGCCGTATATGATGTCTATTTTGACGGAACAGGCTGGCACTGCGAGGCATACTCACAAAAGCCAGGGCAGCAGTACTACACTGATATTGTAACCACTGAACACTATGTTGTTGCCGTCGCAAAAACGGATTATTATTTTTATAACAATTGCTATGTCCGGCTTTTCGACAAAGTCAGTGGCTTCCTTTCCTCGACAATATCAAATCACTGTATCAACGTCGTTGACAACACGCCCGAGGGAAAGGTGATTGTGGACGCAATGGACAACGACACGTTTGCAGTGTCTAATTTCTATTACAACAGCACCGAAGCCGGGTTGACAGTCAAACGGTTTGCCGCTTCGGCGACATACCCGAATGCGTCGCTCGTCAGTTCCATACAAATTCCGATGAATACCCTGCCTATTATTGGTTCATCCTGGAAATTGCGCGACAAACGATACAACAACAGCCTACGGAAACTGGCACTGCTGCTCGATATGGATTATCCCATTCACACTACGACCAGAAGCACAGTGCTTGAAATCGGCCCATATTCCCCATTTATTCCTGTAAACATTGTCGCATCGTGGATTGGAATCACCCGTTTTGACGCCTTAGACCAATGGGTTTATGGTTTCCACGCAATAGGGTCCGACCAGTCCGCGCCACAAAGCAATTTGGTGTTTCTCAGAAAAGCATTTGGTACAAACAGCAATTGTTGCGAAATTTCAGAGCCTGTACCATATTATGACAACACCCAGAACGTTGCAATCCAAACAGCGATCCCTTCCGGCATAGTTGTTATTCCATATCCAAGAGCCATCTCTCACCAACCACAGAATTGCAAGGCTACCATTATCATAGACTGTGAATAAACACCAAGTAAAGGTTAAAGATTAAAGGTTAAGGGTTAAAGATTAAAGGTTAAAGATTAAAGGTTAAAGATTAAAGATAAAAATATATCTAAAAAAAAAAAACGTTCGTTTTACCTTATTTTAGAATCATCACTAAACCTGACGAATATGAAAAAAAGAATCTTTGCTGCTGCCGCAATGTTCCTCGCTCTGGCAGGAGGTCTGCGAGCCCAGAGTCCATACCATCATATCGGGGACGAAGTTTTCAATCCCGACAGCATTTATTGGCATAACGACTATGTTGTTGACGACTGGCTGACAAATCATCAATCGCAGCTGTGGATGGATTATCTTGGTTTGCTTGCAAATCCTTCTCGTTATTTTCAAATTGAACGTAATTCACACTTAAGTACAGCTGATTACCCTGATCTTTCTTTAGTCGGAGAACTGCTCAGATGCTGCTATACAGCAGATACCATCAAGGTTATAGGGCTTGCGGCTGTAGCGTATACTTGCCTTGGCGGTCAATACTACTACAGACCAGCTTACTTCTTGCAAGACACACTGCTGCTGTACGGAGGCACTAAGAAAAACCTCGAGCTTCTAAGGAAAGTGAAATGGAGTATGCAGGATTCGTCAAGATGGATGAGGCCTACGTCAAGAGGTTCCATTATATACCCACACGGAGAACCAAACTTTTGGGCACACGGAGGCTGCTGCACAACATACTTTATGTCAGGCACTATGTTGCTGCCTCTCAAAGAGTACTATTTTGAAGACTATGGCCAAGAAGCGGTTTATATCACAGATTCTTTCTTTGTTGGGTGTACTCATAGTTCTTATACAAATCTTCTACCAGAGAATCAGACGGATCCCGACGATTCGGTACATTATTTTGAAACAGGCTACTTTTTCTACGGTTACGATTCCGCCGCCTGTGACAGCTGCACAACCTGCGAGTCGTTTCCGGAATACGAATATCTGATAAAAAGAACCGGCATCCACCCGTCGTTCTATCCTCTCAACGAATGGATAACAGAACGATGGCGATGGTACCTGGCTGTTTGGCCGATTATTGACATTGGATGGGAGATGCCAGTGATACCTCCCTACGCCTGCCCGTCAGTAGAAAACATAAGGACGACATATTACAACGGCGCTGCAGTAATACAGTGGGACGCCGACACAGAGCACGACTCGTGGCAGTATAGCTACGGACCTCAAGGCGTAGAACCCGACAGCGGCACAATTGTCAACTGCCCAATACAGGTTGGACAGATCTACCTGGACACAGGGGTGCGTTATTCCGTGTATGTACGGGCAAAATGCACACACGACGACAGCATTTACTTCAGCCAGTGGAGCGACGGCATCGACCTGTTCATTCCGACCGACACAACCCAGAACCCTCCAGACGACACAACAGGCATTGACGTTGCCGCCAACCGCTATGTCACGCTTATGCCTAACCCCGCCCACGGCGAGGTGCAGGTGGTCTCGTCGTTCGGAATAAACCGTGTAGAGGTGTATAACATCCAAGGCAAATTAATGGAGGAGACCAATGCCAGCGGCATAACCGTGTCGATAAGTACAAAAGATTGGCCCTCCGGCACTTATTTCGCAATCGTCCACACTCCCGCCGGCAGCTTCTCCAAACGGCTTGTGGTGAAGAAATAGAGAGAGACCGTAACATTACAAGGAAGTTAAGGATGCTAAAAAAACAGGCAACAAAGTTGCCTGTTAGTAGTTTTTTTTTGATAAATATAATATTATTCAAAAAAAAACAGTATTTTTGCAGCTTAAATAAAAGACAAAACAATATGAAGAAAATAGTTGTATTACTGTTTGCTTTCAATACATTACTAGCTGTGGCACAAACCAAAAGCACAGTAGAAACACGTGCCTTGATGCAGAATTACAGAAGTACGAAAAGTGTGGACAATATGTCGAAGAAGTTTCTGGACCGCTATCCGATACGGTACGACAAAGGCGTTGCCTGCATAGGAATAATTGCCAAGGTTGACGATAGTTTTTCAGCAGCCGAAATTGAATCACTTGGTATCAAAATCACATCAAGAGTAAAAGACATCGTTGTAATGCGCGCGCCTCTGGAACGTGTAGAAGAATTGAATAATTGCAAAGGAGTACTGCTGTACAGTGTGGCACATCGCGTTGTCGCAGATATGGACAAGACACGTCTGGACACGCGCACCGACAGTGTGCAGGCGGGTTTGGGTGTTCCTATGCCATTCAACGGCGACGGTGTACTTATTGGCATCACAGACTGGGGTTTCGACTACACACACCCAAATTTGAACAAGGCAAACAATATGCGCATAATCAGAGCGTGGGATCATTTCAAACTATCAGGTCCTGCTCCTGCCGGTTTCGACTATGGAACTGAATATAGAACTCCTGCGGAGGTCAGAGCTGCCAAAAGCGATACTTCGGGCCTGTATGGCAACGGAACACACGGCACGCACGTGGCAGGTATCTGCGGCGGCAACGGTACTCCTGAAGGAAAAGCCATTGGACAGGCTCCGAAAGCGAAGTATGTACTTGGATCGTGGTATCTGGACGAGGCATCGTGGCTTGATCAGGTTGCGTGGATGAAGAGCGTCGCCGAGGAGGAAGGTAAACGCATCGTGATAAACAGCAGCTGGGGTATGTACACCTTCAGCACTCTGGACGGAACATCGCTATTAAGTCAGGCTATCAACGCCTACACGGAAGAGGGATTGGTCTTTGTCACCAGCGGAGGTAACAACGGCGATGTAAACTTTCATTTAAAGCATACTTTTGCCTCAAACAATGACACGCTCAAATCAATAGCCACCTACTACAGCAGTGGAATCGGCCAAGGATTGATTTATTGGGGAGAACCTTGCTCGAACTGCGGATTCGAAGCAGGTTTTGCCTTGGTAAAAAATGGCTCGGAGGGTACGGTTTACTATTCACCAATGTATAGCACGAGCAACGCTATTGACTATCTTGAATCGTTTGTTGTTGCAGGCACGGACACAATACACTACGACATTACTGTAGAAAACAGCAATCCTCTGGACTCACGTCCCCACGTGCTACTCAATGTGGAAAAGAACAACGGATACAAACTGATGATGATATGCCGCGCCAATGCTGGTGTAACCGTCAACGTGTGGAATATGACCAACTTGGCCAACAATGCCGGCAATATGGGCTGCGACTTTGTCAACGGCGGTATATTCGGCTGCAAAAATGGAGACCCGGAATACGGCATAGGCGAGCCTGCGTGTGCAGAAAAGACCATAACCGTTGCAGCTCACGTTGCCGACCATTACAGTGGCGAGAATTATCAAACAGGAGATTTGGCACCGTTTTCGAGCTATGGCCCTACCCTCGACGGTCGCAAGAAACCCGAAATATCGGCTCCGGGTGTCAATGTTGTTTCGTCGCTCTCGTCATACTACGACAATCTCAGCAGTTACACGGCTGTATATGATGCATTCTCTGGAGGAAGACACTATATTTGGAGCCGTATGAGCGGTACATCAATGTCGTCGCCTGCCGTGACAGGAATAGTTGCCCTTATGCTGCAGGCAAATCCAAGACTGACTGTCGACGACATCCGCGATATACTTTTCACCACAGCACGCAACGATGACAAAACGGGAGTCCTTGCCGGCAACGACAGCATCAGCGACAGATGGGGACACGGAAAAGTGAATGCATTGCGTGCCGTAAATGCTGCATACGACAAGCTGGACATAGAAAGTGCTGCGGAAATACGTCCTGAACTGGTTGCATATCCCAACCCGACAACTGGTATATTGACCATTCTGACCGGAAGCAACGAAGAGGAATTGATAGAAGTATTCTCGGCAGACGGCCGTTGTATAATGCATAACACGGTGAGTGGCGAAGGTATGGTCGATCTGAGCGGTGCAACTTGTGGTGTATATTTCATCAAAGTACACGACCGTGCAGGAATAAGAACAAAGAAAATTGTAAAACTGTAGTCTATCAACACCAGATATGTTCCGGCTTTTTAAACAGAACACAATAGGTCAGGCAGTGGTGATTGGAATTGCCATTGTCGTACTATGGCTAAGAGTCTTTGTGAATTCTGTAGAGATGTCGCCGGTTCATTGCTTTGCCCCCATATACGAACTAATATACGATTGGATGTCAGGTATGCCACGATTGTCGAGTGCAATTGCACTGCTATTAGTTCTGGCAGAAGGTGTGTGGATTAACCACATTCTAACAGACCACAAGATGACAAAGTCCCACAGCCTGATGCCAATGTTTGTATATGTTCTGGTTATGAGCTGGAATGCAAATCAAATGACGTTGACTCCGTTCCTGCTTGTAAATCTTGTACTGCTGGCCACGGCCAGTCAACTACTGTCAAACGGTGGCACACAACTCAGTGCAGAACAAAATTTTAACGCCTCATTCTTTATTGGCATAATGGTTTTATGCTATCTGCCAGCCATCTGCTATATTGTTCCGTTTATATTTGTTTTCAATATATACAAACTATATCGCTGGCGCAACATTATTATAAGTATATTTGGCCTCATAGCACCATTCATATTGCTTTTCACTTATGCTTTTCTGACAGATAAACTGGATTACTACTTAATTCTGATGGGGCACGATTTGACCTCAATGAAAATAGATTGGTCACCGATGCCATTTGTCAAGATGCTTCCGACTTTAATTCTGTTGCTAATGATTATGGCTTCACTGGTAAAACAAATGGACACATACAATGACCGCACAATACAACAACGAATCAACACTGGAATTCTTTCCCTTCCACTTCTGGCGTCTGTATTGATTGTTTTATACACAACACTCCCTCCTATTGAAACTCAAACGCTGGCTTTACCATTTGCTTTTATTGGTACAAGATTTTTTATGACAGAACGAAAACGGCACTGGGTAAGCGAAATAATAATCTGGGTATTCATCATTTGTGCCGTTATTAACAATCTCATTATGTAACCTAAACTGTAAAAAATGCTTGCAAAATACTATAACAAAGGAATGTTGGAAGCTGGATGCGACGAGGCCGGCCGAGGGTGCTTGGCGGGTCCGGTATATGCAGCTGCCGTTATTTTGCCTGAAGGCTATGAGAACGCACAGCTCAACGATTCTAAACAACTCAGCGAACACCAAAGAGAAGTGCTACGAAGTGAGATAGAACACGATGCATTAGCATATGCCGTTGCAGCCATAAACAACGAAGAGATAGACCGAAGCAACATATTGCGAGCATCGTTCCACGCAATGAATATTGCTGTAAAACAGTTAAAAACTATACCCCAGATGCTCCTCATAGACGGTAACAGATTCATAAATGAAACTGGAATACCATATATCTGCATAGTGAAAGGTGACGGTAAATACCAGTCGATAGCTGCAGCATCCATTCTTGCCAAAACATATCGTGACGAATATATGCGTCAGCAGCACCAAAAATACCCAGAGTATGGATGGGACAAAAACAAAGGTTATCCTACAACCAAACACTACGACGCCATTGAAGAGCACGGCATATCGCCTTTGCACCGACGCAGTTACACACTTTTCAGACAAAAAGAATTATTTTGAAAACACACAGACAAGCCAACCCTATAACCCTTTAAAACTTTTTAACCCCCATAACCCCTTATAATGATATTAATAGACTATTTCATTAAAAGATACCAACAACGTCATATGCGCAATCTTTTGTCATCGCCACGAGACAAAAGGATTGACAATTGGGAGTCCATCAAAACCATAGGAATGATTTTCACTGTTGGAGATTCAGATCGCTGGAATCTGATACATCGATTTATAACAGCACAGGAAAGCCACGGCAAGGAAATATATCTTATAGGTTTTCAGGCGAAGAAGTATGAGATTAACTATATTTTCTCACACACACGCACCACTATTTGCCACGAAAAAGAAGACTTCACCCGTTTCGGACTACCAAAAGACGGAGTAATAGACAGTTTTGTGAACCGCCATTACGACCTGGTTATCGACACCACTATTCAGCCTGACTTTTTTGGCAAATACGTAACCGCAATGACCGATGCCAACCTGAAGGTTGGATATACCAACAATAAATCGGAAGAAGACGAAGGCATTATGGATATGTATGATTTAGCCATACAAGGCAATGGTGAAATGGATTTCAAAGATTATATAGAACAGATTGTCAAATATCTGACAATGATACAAAAATAGAGAAATACAAAATCTGATAGAAATGGCAAAAACCAGTTTATTTACAGGAACAGGTGTGGCACTTATCACCCCATTCCGCAAACAAGAGACAATCGACTTCAGTAAATTGGAAGAACTTATCGACTATGTAATCACATCTGGAGTGGATTACATTGTTGCACTCGGAACCACTAGCGAAGCAGCCACAATGTCCGAAAGCGAACGAACAGCTCTGCTTCAATTCATAGTAGAGAGCGTCAACGGACGACTTCCGATACTTCTTGGTATGGGTGGCAACAATACACGTGCAGTAACAGACGCAATAAACCAGACAAACTTCGATGGAATAAGCGGCATCCTTTCAGTTACTCCATACTACAACAAGCCACAGCAACGAGGGCTATTACAACATTTTAAAAACATCGCAGATGTTTCGCCTGTTCCAATTGTACTTTACAATGTTCCCGGCCGTACATCTTGCAATATGACAGCCGAAACAACGCTTCAGCTTGCTGAAGAATGTCCAAACATTATCGCCATCAAGGAAGCTTCAGGCAACCTGTCGCAAGTAATGGAAATCCTGCGCTGCAAACCAGCCAACTTCAATGTCATCTCAGGTGATGACAGTCTTACATACCCTATGATAACACTTGGAGCAACAGGTGTTATCTCTGTTATTGCCAATGCTTGTCCCAAGGAGATGTCTGATATGGTTCATTACGCATTGAAAGGAGACTTGAGAAAAGCACTTCCTTTGCACAACCGTCTGCTGCCATTGATGAATGCAATATTTGAAGAAGGCAACCCTAGCGGCATAAAAGCACTGCTTGAAATCGAAGGGCGTATCACCAATCAGCTTCGAACACCTCTGACAAAAATATCAAAACAGCTGTATAACAAACTCAAAGACCAACTACAGACATTTCAAAACAGCTAAAACCACATATAAACAAGACAATGAACCTCACTGAAATCGCACGCAAAGTCTTTGCCGACGACCTGTATGCCACACAGACAACAGGAATCTGCATTGAAAGTGCAGACGAAAACACCACTGTATGCACTCTTCAGCTATCTGACATACACCGAAATGCAAAAGGTTATATAATGGGAGGTGTCATTTTTACTATTGCCGACTTTGCATTTGCTATCGCTGCAAATAGCAAAGTATTGTTAGAAAAACTTCAAGGCAAAGATTCACAATTACAATGGGTCTCATTGTCGTCTACAATTCACTTCCTTACTCCTGCAAAAGGCAACACAATCAAAGCTACAACAATCCCGATTAGACAAGGACATTCTAATGCGATATACCAAATATTAGTCACGGATTCAGAAAACCGCAAGATTGCACATATTACAACCTCAGGAACTAGAATAACCCTTTGAACAGTAGCACAAAACATACTCTTATGAAATTATCCGAAATAGAACAACTTATTCACCCGCTAATGCAAAACTATATCGCTGCCAGAGAGAAAATGATAGACAGCGAGATACCTATCATCAACCAAATTCATAAGTATGTTCAAGCCCAAAAAGGCAAACAATTGCGTCCTATGCTGACACTATTAACTGCCTGCTGCTGCGGATTGACTGTTGATGCAAACCCCAACCATCCTATATTCAAATCTGCTGCAGCCATTGAAACACTGCACACAAGCACATTAATCCACGACGATGTTATAGATGAGTCAGAACTTAGAAGAGGTATTGCCTCTGTCAACAAGCTTTGGAACAACAAAACCGCTGTTCTCATTGGCGACTTCTATCTTGCGCAAGTGATGAAAACAATCAACGATATTGACAACAAGCAGTTGACACAAACAATCAATGATGCCGTCATCCAAATGAGCGAGGGAGAACTCCTTCAAATGCAGCAATGTGGAAAATATACTACTGAAGCAGACATATATTTCCAAATAATCACTCGAAAAACAGCCATTCTAATAGCCACTTGCTGCAAAACAGGCGCACTTCTCGCAGGCGCAGACAAAAATATATGTGAAGCAGCTCTGCAATTTGGAACAGATCTCGGCATAGCATTTCAAATACGCGACGATATTATTGATTTCCTTCCATCACAACAAACCGGTAAGCCGCAAGGCAACGACATATATGAAAACAAATGTACTTTGCCGATGATTTTGGCGCTCAAGGATACCGAAACATACAATGCTATATTTCCAATTCTATCCAAAGAAAAAAAAGACAGGCACAATATTGATTTTATAATAAATATAATAACTAACAACGGTTTTATTGAAAAAGCCAAACAAATACTTTACCAAAAACTAGACAATGCCATAAACGATCTAAATAAGCTTCCCGACAATATATACAGGCACGCTTTATGCAAAACAGTATCATTTTTAAAAGATTTTTAAACAAACTAATACTAATATAGAAATAAAAAAAAACTCACAATGAAAAAAATAATCCTTACACTTGCTTTAACTATGCTTACTGGCATAGTAATGGCTCAGAATGCAAAAATTCCTGAAAATGTAACCATCAAAACTCTTGACGGAAAAACAATCGAGACATCTGTCATTAAGAATGATGGCAAACCAATAATTATCAGTTTTTGGGCTACTTGGTGTAAACCTTGCAACCGCGAATTAAACGCAATAAAAGAAGTCTACAACGAATGGCAGGAAGAAACCGGTGTAAAACTCGTAGCCATTTCTATTGACGACACTCGTTCTGCATCAAAAGTAAAACCACACGTTGACGGCAACGGATGGGAATATGAAGTTTATCTTGATCAAAACCAAGATTTCAAACGTGCTATGAATGTTGTCAATGTGCCACACACTTTTCTCATCAATGGCAATGGTGAGATTGTATGGCAACACACATCCTATGTAGATGGCAGCGAAGAAGAACTATTTGAACTGGTCAAGAAAGTAGCTAACGGCGAAGAAATCAAATAACAAAAAAGATGAAACGTACATCAAAAATCATTTTCGCCACAGCGTTGTTTTTCCAACTACCACTTTGGGGAACGGCACAAGGCATCCTTGGAGGCCACGTTACAGGAAACGTGCAGTTTGATGGACAAGTATCACGTCGCGACACCGTCATTGGTTCAAATGATGTGCCGGAAAAACTGCTCAGCAATGCACGTGCTGACATTCTTTATACAAACGGTAATTTCAGTGCTGGCCTTCGATATGAGGCTTATCTAAACCCTATGCTAGGCTTCAACAGTCAATACAGCGGACAAGGGATAGCCAACTATTTTGTCAGTTACAAAACACAAACCTTTGCTGTTACTGCTGGTCATTTCTATGAACAATTCGGCAACGGAATGACCCTGCGCGCCTATGAGGACAGATATCTTGGACTTGACAATGCAATTCGAGGCATCGACATTGTATATAGACCTTGGAATGGAGTAACAATAAAAGGACTTGTCGGTCAGCAACGATATTATTGGGACACTCGCGGATTGGTTCGTGGCTTCGATGCAGAAGTATCACTCAACGACGTTGTTAAATCTTTGACAGATGCAAAAACACGGCTAACTTTAGGTGGTTCATTTGTGAGTAAATATGAAGGTGACGAGACCGTCCTTTCCGATGTAAGTGGATACAAACTCAATCTGCCTAACAACGTCGGTGCTGCATCAGTACGTATGGATCTTTCCCACGGCGGCTTCGGTCTGCAAGCAGAATATGCTCGTAAAGGACAAGACCCTAGTATAATGAACAATTATATTTATAAAAATGGAGAAGCTTTGTGGCTCAGTGCAAGCTACTCGCAAAAGGGGCTCAGTGCCAACCTCCAGGCTAAACGTGTCGACAATATGGGATTCAAATCAGTACGTTCAGTTAGCGGTGAAATGCTCTACATTAATTACACACCTTCCATTACCAAACAGCACACATATGCTTTCCTGAGTATGTACCCATATGCAACACAAAGCACAGGCGAAATGGGACTTCAGGCCGATTTTATGTACAAATTCAAGAAAGAAACAGTCCTAGGTGGAAAATATGGAACAGACATTCACATCAACGGTTCACTGATCACAGGACTTGACACTACAGTTATTGGCGGCAAAGGCACAGACGGATACACGACCTCATTCTTTGGTACAGGCGATACTTACTACGGTGACATAAGTCTTGAAGTTGCAAAAAAAATAAGCAGTAAAGTAAAAATCACCGCCACTTACGGATATATGGTTTTCAATCCTATCGTTGAAGGTCACGAAGGCGATTTACACCACAACCATATCCTTGTCGGAGACCTTACCTGGAAGATCAACCGAAAAAATGTTTTGCGCTTCGAGGCTGAATGGATGGGCAGTGATAGTCATTACGATGTAGCAATTGACGACAAACGCTGTGGTGACTGGATTATGGGTCTTGTCGAATATAATTTTACCAGCGCTTGGTTCGTATCAATAAGCGATCAATACGCATACAATGACGGCATTGGAAACTACTACAACATTTCCATCGGATATACCAAAAATGCCACACGTCTGCAAGTTGGATATGGCAAACAGCGTGAAGGCATTATTTGCATCGGAGGTGTATGCCGCCAAGTTCCTGCAAGCAATGGACTTACTTTCAGCCTAACAACATCATTTTAAGAATCATTAATTATTAATAATAATGAAAAGATTATTTCTATTATTTGTTTCCGTCTTCATTTTAGCAAATATATTAGGTTCCTGTGACAAGATTGAGCAGGACGACTATCTTGTTTTCTCTGGTGCAGCAGGTGAATGGTTTGATGGAAGCGGCGTTAGCGACCACAGTCAACGTGCGATTATAGAAAAATACACAGGTGTACGCTGTGTCAACTGTCCTAATGCAGATGTTGCCATTGCCACAGCGACGTCACAATATGGCGACAAACTCATTGCCTTAGCAATACACGACTCATCATCTTTCACCCGTCCTATTGGCGACACACCAAGACTCAGTACAGAAGACGGCAACACCTGGAGCAATTATTTTGGAGTCCGCGCAGCAGGAGAATACCCTGCCGCACTCATCAGCCGTACACTCAATGGCTCAGTATGGGATCTCTTCACACCAACCAGTGGCATCAATGGACGAGTAGACAACATCATCAACACAGCTACACAAGTTGCCGTATCCGTTGACGCAACTCAATCAAACGATGCCGTCAACATTACTGTCAACCTTGAGTTTTTGCAAACCATAAGTGACCAAATGACAGTAACACTACTCATAATGGAAGACGGTCTAAAAGTCACACAACGTCAGGCAGACGGTAACGATGATGAAAACTACATACACAACCACGTACTTCGCGATGTAATAACCGATGTGTGGGGTGCTGACATTGACTGCACAGGCCAGTCTGGAGAAAAACGCGTTGCGCAGTTTGTCTATTCAGACTACAAAAATGAATGGAACCTCGATAAATGCCACATTGTGGCTATGATAAGCAAAAAAGAAAGCCGCGAAATCATAAATGTTGCTGAATGTTCGATTGAATAGAATGAATATTAGCCAACGCGATACCGACAAACGCATTCTGCAACTGGCCCTGCCAAACATCATCACCAATATCACCGTACCGCTGCTCGGTATGGTCGATACAGCTATTGTAGGGCATCTCAGCGAGTCGCACATCGGTGCCATAGCCATCGGAACTCAGATTTTCAATCTAATATATTGGAACTTCGGATTCCTTCGTATGGGCACCAGCGGATTCACAGCACAAGCCTATGGCGCGCGCCGTCTCGACGAGGCTGTACGCGTCTTTATACGTGCAATAACCATTGCGCTTGCCGTAGCACTGACGTTAATAGCTCTGCAGTACCCCATAGCATTGCTATCTAAAGCTATCTTTAACGGTAGTAGCACAGTCATCAACCTTGCATTAACTTATTTTTTTATACGCATCTGGGCAGCACCGGCCACATTGGGTCTATATGCCATAAAAGGTTGGTTCATAGGTATGCAAAACTCGAAATTACCTATGTGGATAGCCATTTTTATCAATATTGTCAATATCCTCTGCAGTCTTGTTTTTGTCATAATCTTCAAATGGGACATCAAAGGTGTTGCTTTGGGAACTGTCATCGCACAATACAGCGGACTCCTTGTTGGACTCTTTTTTGTGGCTTTCCACTACGGTAAAATATTCAAGAAAAGACTTACAGGCACTTTTATCCACGACACATTACGCTGGAATGAGATGAAAAGATTCTTCCGCGTCAACGGTGACATATTTCTACGCACAGTATGCCTGGCGGCTGTTTTTACATTCATCACATCCGAATCGGGTCGTATAAGCGATGAAATACTTGCTGTAGACGCTCTATTGTTACAATTCTTCACCCTTTTCAGCTACATTATGGATGGTTTTGCCTACGCAGGCGAGTCTCTTGTAGGGCGCTACATCGGAGCCCGTAACCGAAGTACTCTTGTTGCCACGGTACGACGACTCATTGGATGGGGACTAGCATTGTCACTTGTATTCACAGTACTTTACGCTGCCTTTGGAGAACAGTTCCTTAGAATATTCAGTGACAAAGAAAACATTATAGCCGCAACTAGGCCTTATCACTTTTGGGTACTCATTGTTCCCATTGCAGGTTTTTCGGCATTCCTTTTCGACGGTGTCTTTGTCGGTGCAACAGCATCACGTACTATGCGCAACACAATGTTCATAGCCACAGCTGCATTTTTCTGTATATATTATGGCATTCGAAATATTGCTGACCTAAATGCTCTCAACGAAGAATACACTAGGAACAATATTTTATGGCTTGCTTTTATAGTTTATCTTGCTGCAAGAGGCTTGGGGCAAGCCGCAATGTTAAAAAAATCAGTATACAATAAAGCAATCAAATAAAACTATCAATTGACTACGCTAAGAAATGGATTAGGCACAAAAAAGTGGTTATATTGAGTAATATTGTTAAACTATAGTCTAAATATAGTGACCACGCGATGCGCGTTATTATTTTCCATCCACACTTTAACAGTCTGAAATATAACAAATCCCCGAAATCGGGAAGTCTTGCATAATTGAAGAAAAAATCGTAAATTTGCAACGAAATTTTTGAGCCATACTAGACGCGTAATGGCAACATCTAGAGATTGTTGTAAAATCATCAATCTCCATCTTGCATATTAAAATAGTGCAAAAGCGTTGTTTGTACACGTCAAAAAAGTGTTCTGAAGTTTTAAATAATCTTAAAAAAAAGAAAAAATATTATATGATAAAGGCCATATTTTTCGACATTGACGGAACGCTGCTTAGCTACAACACTCACAAAGTGTTGCCTGGTACAATAGCAGCATTTGAGACTCTGCGTCGAAAAGGAGTGAAAACCTTCATTTCTTCTGGACGACCGCTGATGCTCATCCCCGATATGCCTGTGCAATTCGATGGCTTTATCACTGTTAACGGTGGTTTCTGCTTTGTCGACGACAAGGTGATTCTCCGCAATTCTATTGACAAAAACGACTGTCAGCGATGGCTTGAATACGCAAAGCAGTACGATTTGACAACAATGTGCTTCACAGAACGCGAAATGTACATTAACCGAATAGATCCTGTTGCTATGGCATTGCGCGATAAGCTTGGTTTCAAAATGCCCCCTGTTTTACCGCTAGACGAACTGAGAGACAAAGAGGTATTCCAATTCATTGCCATACAATCTGCCGACAATGATGCCAAGGTATTGGAAAACCTAAGTCACTGTCGTATGCCACGCTGGCATCCTCTATTCTCCGACATTGTACCTGAAAACAGCAGCAAAGCCGTCGGAATAGAACGTATGCTGGCTCATTTCGGCATTGGACGCGAAGAATCAATGGCATTCGGTGACGGTGCCAACGATATCGAGATGCTAGATTATGTAGGCACCAGCGTCGCAATGGGTAACGCTGACGACAATGTCAAAACACACGCCTCCTATGTCACCGACAGCGCTGACGATGAAGGCATTGCCAAAGCATTAAGACATTTAAGTGTAATCTAAAATAATAGCAAGCCAACAAAAGAGAAACTGAAAAAATGAAGAAACTGCTACTGTTTATGATATTGACTGTCGGAATGACACGTTTGCCGAGCCTTGAGGCCCAGCAAATCAAGGTCATTTCATTCAATATCCAAAACAGTGGTCACACTAAAGCCGACGGAAAGAACGCCTGGCATATTCGCAGAAACGCCGTAATGAAGATGATTGAGAAAGAAGCCCCAGATATAATGGGCTTACAAGAAGCTTTACTTGACCAATTGTCATCTATAGACCAATTGTTTCGCAACAAATACCGACGCACAGGTGTAGGAGCTGACAACGGACTGACTCGCGGCGAACACAACGCAATTTATTACGACAAAACAAAATTCAAACTGATATCAACCAAAACACGATGGCTGAGTGCAACACCTCAAAGAGTATCCAACGGATGGGACTCAAGGCATCCATACATTGTGACAATTGCCCGTTTCAGGTCAACAGAAAGCGGCAAAGAACTATACTACTTCAACACCAGACTTGACCCCGAATCAAACATCTCGCGCGTAGAGTCTATAAACCTATTGGTTGAGTTAATTCAAAAAGAGGTTCCTGAAGGCATTCCTGTTATATTGGGCGGTGATTTCGGTCTTGAGACATTAAGTCATCTTTTTGACAAACTAAAAAATGAAGGTCTAGAATCAGCTCGCGACATCGCTCCACGCAAAGACTACAAAAACACATACAACGGTTTTGGCAACGACGATGGGTCAATGGTCGACCATTTCCTCACACGAGACATCAACATTTTACGTTTCAGAACAATGACAAAAGGATATGGTGTTCCATATATTTCCGACCATTATCCTATCGTAATGGATATAGAGCTCTAGCATACTATAGACTCAGGAGTCCAAATTTGTCCTTTTTTTTCAGGATTCTGTCTTAAATAATAGCAGGCAACAAGTCCCATAGTATGTCGCATATTAATTTCAGAGACGTAAACTTCACCATTAGCACAAACCATTAAGTCTACCCCCAACGGCCCAATATAATGTTGCCAGATATTATCCACAAGCCATTCTTCAACTTTTTTCTTAACAGTTTGAAGACTAGTATTACTGAAATAGATGGTGATTCTACCGTCATCCCATAGTATATTCTCTCGATAAACGCCACTGCTGGTATTGAAAAAGGAATAGCCTGCAAAATGAGAATCAACATACTCGAGAGCAACATTGGCAACAACATTTCGGCGTGGTTCGGCAATAACGCACTGCTGAGCCACTACAGTCTTGAGCAACCAATCAATATCGAGCAGCGACAATTCACGATGCACCCAACGAATTCCACGGCCAGCACCAGACCAAGGGGCTTTCATAACCCAATCTTCGCCAATTGTGAGCAAAGATTGCATTTCGCTAACAGAGGTTACGGCGTAACAGTCCGGCTGTAAAGGTAATACAACAGAACGATGCTGCAGATGCCGCAAAAGATTTATTTCTTCATCATCGGGCATCAATACCGGGTCCACCCCCTGCTTGTATAGTTGACGGCACAACCGTGCATCCCATCCCCAAGGAATTATTCTATCCACCGTTACATTTGGATTGCAGCGTCGCCAATCAGAATAGCCGTCGGAAGCTATAGCGATAACACTGTTGCCATACACAATGTGCATTACACCAGCACCACGGCGGGCAAAGTCAAGTGCCGATGCCGGAGGAACATAATTAGGATCACCATTGGCAAGGCAAAGGTCGTGTTCAGGATTGAAAACACACAATGTGAGATTTTTAGACATAGTATTAAAAAAGAGGGGAGCCTGAAGCTCCCCTTTTTTTGAAATTTATTTCAAGATATTATTTGTTGACCTGGAATTTGGTGCAACCACTCTTGAAATACTCGCTGATTTGGTTTGCAGCAGCGATACCAGCGTTGATGTTGGCCTCTTCGGTCTGGGCACCCATCTTTTTGGGTGTAGCGAAGTAGCGACCTTCAAATGCCTTGAACTCGGCATCTGCATCAGGCATAATGTCGGTGATATACTTAAGGTCGGTACGCTCAGCCATCAGTTTGAGCAGTTCGGGCTCGTTGATGACTTCCTTGCGGGCACTGTTGACCAGGATACCACCCTTGCGCATCTTGTTCACGAGGGCATAGTTGATGCTCTGCTTGGTCTCTGCTGTAGCGGGGATGTGGAGGGACACTACATCGCAGGTTTCGAACAGTGCATCCTGGCTGGCGACGGCCTTGGCCATACCGCTCTGGTTGATCTGGTCGGCGGTGAGGAATGCATCGTAAGCGTAGACTTCCATACCGAAGCCCTTGGCGATGCGGGCCACATTGCGTCCCACGTTACCGAAAGCGAG
>JAEEGL014301397.1_pt1 | contig 48785 bp, 41 predicted proteins | sample 9134231 | NCBI WGS metagenome assembly JAEEGL01 (sample SAMN16246548, study PRJNA631951) | gut metagenome | biome: gut microbiome; feature: rumen; material: fiber-attached | host: Bos | place: Iran: Karaj | collected 2018-10 | reverse complement strand
GGTCATGTCCTACACCGTCCAGGCAATCGCCGGCGTCGTAATCGCGCTCGGCGTCGTCTTCGGCGTCGTCTGGCGCAAGGTCAAGAAAGGCGCCGGCAAGGCGCTCGGGCGCGACGAAAACGCCGGCAAGGAAGTCGAGGAAGATGTCAAAGGTGTATAAAACATTTGGTGGCCTTGCCATCCTAAATTTATTTTTTATTGCGCCATTATTGGTGGTATTGACTGCCAACGTCCCTCGGATTGCTCGAGTTGAGGTGTTGGCGAAGACCGCCGTCGCCATTAAAATTGGTGAGGTGAATGGTGATGCGCCGCCTTCTTGGGAAAGGGTGAAGGCATGCTCTGGGGCCATTGTGCCTCAAAGCATCACGATCAACCTTCCATGCGGTTTTCCCGTGGACAAGTTTTGCGTTTCTGTGGACAACGCAAATCTTGAGCGTGTTTTTTTGCGAAAGAACTTCCTTTTGGGTCGATGGTATGATTGTAGGAAAAAGGGAGAGGTTTGGATATGCAACGGCAGAGTGCCATTTCTGCCGTGCCTACCACTTGTAGTTTGGTGCGCAATAGCGCTGTTTGAAACAGTGTTGCTGGGGTTGCTGTTTGCCTTCTCAAAGAAGCATGAAAGCAAAAAAGAACCGCAGCGTGGAATGTTTTTCTCTGCGGCCGTCGCCGCGTTGGCATCAGGTTTCTTTGCCATTGCCATCCCGCTACAAACATTTGTGGCAAACCGTGCCCTGTTCAAGTTTTCAACGGGCGAGTTTGTTTTGCAGACTTTCCTTGTTTGGCTTGTGGCATTTTTAGTTCTTTGGGTGGGCTTAATGCTTTCTCGTAGGACATTTGGATACTTTCTACATGGCCTTGTTCTTGCCGTTGTCTGCTATGAGTATCTTCAAACAGGCATTTTCTCCATAGGCGAACCGTCTATAAATGGAGAGGTTACCTATTATATGTCAAAAAGTCTCAAGGTCCGAGACTCTTTGGTTTTAGCGACTGTTTTTGCCATCTTTATCATAGGATATCACTGGCTGAAGCCATATATGAAATGGATAGCCTTAGGTTTGGCCATCATGATTGGCGCATCTTTGCTAGACATTAAGAAAGATACGCATAATCAAGCGATTTCCTCTCCTTTGTCGCCAGGCTTTTGCTCCAAGTTTGAAGTCGCACGGAACCTGGTTCATTCGGGGCGGCGCAATGTAATGATGCTTATCCTTGACTCCGTGAGTACCGAGGTTTCTTTGGATGTCCTTGCTGAACGGCCGATTTTCAGGGATGTTTTCAGCGGATTTGTGGCATTTACAAACAATATAGGAGTACACAACTTCACGGAATCAAGCATTCCTGCAATCATGACTGGAAAGTTGTTCGATCATGGAATTGAAGATGGCTGTGAGTTTCAGGACTATGGTTTTTCTGCATTGGGTGACAAGTCTTTTTTGAACGATTATCGGGCAGCTGGTATTCCCGCATCGTTTTTGCCGGGGTCGTTCATGTTTGGCTATTCATCAGGCATGGAGAGCGAACGCAATACGAAAGACGAGGCATCTTGGAAGGGCGGGAGCATATTTGACTACCGACCAGATACGACTCCTCCTTTGACGCTGTTTGAGACAATGCGCTTCCGTTTGGCGCCCTTTGCTTTAAAGTATAAGGTTCTACTTACGACTTTTGTCGGGACGAAATCGCATTCGAGCGTAAAGGGCGAAGCTGCGCTGTATCCAATGTTGGCAGACGCGCCGATTGACGTCTCTTTGCCTAACAATCTAGAGATATTTCATACTCAAGGTGCCCATGCGCCGTTTGATGTGGACAGGAATGGTTGCATTCTTCCTTCTGTCCGCATCGACTATGCCGGACATCTTGACAAGGCGATTTGTGCCTTCAGTCAACTGGCTCACCTCATGTCCGCTTACAAAGGGCGGGGTATTTATGACAAATCGTTTATAGTAGTTGCGGCGGATCATGGCTGGATGTCCAAGAACCATATTGCAAATCCGCATGCGCTGGATTGTCGTGCTCCTACTATGCTTTGGGTGAAGCCGATTGGAGCTCAAGGTCCGCTGACATTTTGTGAAGAGTCAACATACCATCTCAATCTAAAGGCTTTAATGGTGTCGGTGATGACAAACGATCTTTCGATGATCGAGGTGAAAAAAGCACTTCATTCTGAAAATAGGGTCTATCGAAGGTTGGATCGGCATGGTTATGATGAATGGCATGTCGACACCTTGGGAAATGCGATAAAGAAATAGCTTGTTGAGCGATGTTAAACTATATTGCTAAGCTTGTGTAAACGGATTTTGTGCGGTGAAAATTTCTGAATGTAACAGCAGAAAGATATCCAGACTTTCAATTGTCTGCGCGTGCATGGTTGTGTTTCTTCACTCATATTCAAAGGCGCTGTCGCAATCAATGTCAGGATCGACCACCTGGTGGGTGCAGGATCTTGTCAGCCAGGGAATCTCACGTGCGGCAGTGCCGTTTTTCTTTGCTGTATTCGGCTTCTTTCTGTTCGGGAATTATGATGAAGTTGGTGTCTTTAAATGGTGGCAAAGGCAGGTGTCAAGGAGATTGCGTTCGCTTGTCATTCCGTATTTTGTTTGGTCTCTGATAGGCCTTCTTTCAACGTTTGCTTTGACACGCTTTGCTACAACGCAGATTTTCAGTTTCAACTGGACAAGCTTGACATGGTGGCTTGAGGTGCTTGGCGTGTCAACGTTTCCGAAGTTCATGTTTCACCTTTGGTTTGTGAAGGCGATATTTATATTCACCCTATTCTCGCCGATTATTGCCGCCATTGCGTTTCGTATGCCGTTGCTTACCGTGTTGACTCTGTTCATTTTTTCGGTATTTCGATTCGTTCCCTTTGGCGATTGGCCAAGCAATCTTATGTTTGTCGTCATTGGAATGATTGCGGCCTCGAAGAGCACAGGATACACGAAAAGGAAATGTAATTTTGCGTATTCCACAGTAACAGCATTGGGTGGTATTTGGATCTGTCTTGTATTCATCAAGGTCTGGCTGACCAAGTTGGGCGTAGTTGATATTTATGGCACCATACCTCTTACAAACATGTTCGAGATGAACATAATGGTTTTGATCAATATGCTTGGGGTTGCTGCACTTTGGTTCTGCTACGATGTTTGGGCCATGTTTGACGCTCATTTCGCAGATACGGTTTTCAATCATATTTCCGTGTTCGCATTCTTTGTATATTGTTCTCACTGGGTAATTATGCCGTGGATTGGATCGGTTGTGAGGCAAACGATGTTCAGACACTACCAATTAATGACGTGGATGCTTCCGCCGATCTTGACCATAGTTTTTGCTATTTTGCTTGGTTCCCTAATGCGTAGAAGAATTCCGACCGTATATGCGCTGTTAACGGGCGGAAGAGTGTAAAAAAAGGCCGATTTGACAATGGGCAGGTTCTTTTCAAGATTTGATAGTGCGTATTTTCTGCTGGTACCGGTAGTGCTTTATGCGACTTGGCCGTGGTTCATGTATCGGTTCCGAGCCATTCTCCCATTTTGTATTGTCGTATTATGGCTTGTCCTAAAAGAACATTCAAGGAAAACGTTTTTGCAAGAGGGTAAGTTTAACTTTACCTTCGTCCTTACAGTGGCATTTTTCCTTTTACATTCATTTTTAGGCAATGTCTTCGCAATATTGGGGCATGGGCAGTTCGTGCCTTGGCGTGTTTATGGAACAACACTGTCGGCATTGGGGCATTACTTAATTGTTCATTACTCATTTGTCAATATGAAGTTTAAGGAAATGCTGTTCTTGACGACAGTTGCGCTGATTGGGACTTCTTTTGCGGGAATCGCGGCTATCCGAGGAGGAATGATAGAAGGGTTTGAAGGCGGGCGGCTATTGACAACTTCTTGGGAGATGATAGAAGGTACAGCGCTGTCACAAGATAAATGGCTTGCGTATCAAATAGGTGCGGCAAATTACAAGATGACATATAGTTTCGCTATGTTCGCCCCTCCATTGCTTTTTGCCGTTTTCAAGGTTAAGCGACCGATTCCACTTTTATTGCTGCTCACGGCAGCTGTCGCTTGTATACTAAATGTTAAGAATAGCGGGCTTGGCACGCCGGTTTTCGTGTTGGCCTTTGGTTTTTTATTGGTTGTGTGTGCGAAATTTGGCCTTAGAAAGAAAAGTTTGATGATTATCGGCACGGCGGCAATTACACTTTTGCTGACATTCACTTACACCCCTGGGGTTTTCAAACCGATTGTTTCGACTGTGAATATGCTGGGGCGTGCATTTCCAGATGATTCGTCGATTCGAAAACGTTGTGAAGCCGTTGCCAATGCTTTCGAAGGAGATGAGACATCTTATGCTTTTTTAAGATATCAGTTGCAGAGGAGATCGATAGACTCCTTTTTTGAACACCCAGTAGCAGGTGCTGGTATTTATATGGCACCGCATCCAAAGGCATATGAGGTCGGAGGCCATTCGTGCTTATTGGATAGATTGGGGCAAGCCGGCGTCATAGGAGGGTTTTTCTATTTTGGATTTCTTTTGTCATTGTTTTCGTATTATAAGCAGATGACGATAAGTTTCGGCTTCCCTCGGCGATGGCTGTCGGTTCCTCTCATATGCATATTTACTTATATTTTCACCTGTGTCGCAAATCCGTCCCCAACGTTCCCGGAAATTCTATATTATATGCCAGGGCTATTGCTTTTAACGTTAAAGTATGGCGGAGGCAAGCCTGACATGTGCAATCATAATTACTTTGAAACATGAAAAAAATCCTCTGGTTGTCCAATTTTGGCTTTCGGAATGGGGCGAATACGGGATCCGGTTCATGGATTGAGTCCATGGGGAAGGCTTTGGCGCATTCAGGGAAATATGATTTATGCAATATTACGCTTGGCGCCGTCAATGAACCTGTCCGAAGCGATGCTTGCGGAATCAGGCAATGGGTGTTCCCGATTAAGGCTGTCGCATGTAAGACCCTGTGTGCGATGCCTCCTGAAAAGATATTGCGGGCCATTTGTGGTGTGGTAAACGATATAAAGCCCGACTTGGTTCATGTGTGGGGCATAGAGCGTTTTTGGGGATTGCTGACGGCTCGCAAATTGATAGACTATCCGGCACTATTGGAAATGCAGGGTATCCCGAGTGCGATGGCGCCCTATATGACCGGATGTCTTGAACAGTCTGATCTTCGCAAGTGTTTTAGATTAAAGGAGGTGTTGCGGCCATCACTGTCGTTGCCGGGACAGCAGAAGCGTTTTCGTGCGGCTGCCAAAGCAGAACGAGAGATTATTCGAGGACATCGCTTCATTGACTATCAAAGCGAGTGGATACGTAGTTATGTCGAGCCGCTGAGGAACGGAGCGACGATGTTTAAGACGCGCATGATGCTGCGCGAAGAGTTTCTCAAGTGCGACGCATGGCGGTTCAGGTCCAATAACCATGTGGTGTTTGCAAGTTGCGGCTGGTCGGCCAACAAGGGAATTCATGTGCTTGTCGAGGCGTGTAGATTGCTTCAGGGGAAATTCCCAGACATCCAATTGCGCGTGGCTGGCAGTTTCAGCAGAGGCATACGTCGAAGCGGATACCAGAAGTTTGCTATGGACATGGCGAGGGGGGTGGATGTTGTTCGCCTGGGCGGGCTTTCTCCGGAACAGATGATAGGGGAGATGCACAACGCCGCAGTCTATGTGAATCCTTCTTTGGTTGAGAGTTATTCAATGTCGTTGGCGGAGGCTATGGCGGTAGGGTGCCCGTGTGTGACTACTTATGCCGGCGCGATGCCGGAGGTGGGTGGGGATGCTTGCTTGTATTTCCCGATTGCTGACGCAGGGGCGTTGCAGGGGTGCATCGCAAAGGTGTTTGATGCTGGAAAGAACATTGTGGCATTGTCGGAAAAAGCCAGGGCCAAGAGTTTGGCAGATCATAATCCCGCAAGGGCGGTGGAACGCCAGATTGAAATATATGAATACGTATTTCATGCTTTAAACAACGAAAGATACTGAATAGACAGGATATAAGCGCATGAAGGTGGCATATCTCGGTTTTACCGTTCCACATTCAAAAGAGTGGATCGGACCTGGTTTTTCCCCCGCCGGGAATCTAGCGCAGAACGGCTTTGTCGAGGCGTTGGTTTCATCGGATGCAGGACTGGATGAGGTATGGTCTTTTCAGCCGATTGCCTCATGGCCACGAGCTAAAAGGCTTTTTTCAACGGGTGGTTCCATACAGTTGGAGTGCGGGGTTTCAGCGCGGCTGTTTTTCCTTGTAAATCTTCTGCTGATTCGCGAGTTAATCAGATATATTCAATTCTCTTCCAGGTTAATTTGCTGGGCCTTTAGGAATCGCGGGCATAAGCGGGTTCTTGTCGTTTATAACATATTCTATCCACATGTTCTATTTCTTAGGATTATGACATGGCTGTGCCGTGTCGGGCTTGTTGCTATAATATACGAGCTTGGCGAGATAAACGGGTATAAGTTCGGTTGGCGGCAGCACTTGGGAGTGCGTCAGTTGTCGAACAAGTTGGGTTGCTGGTGCATTCCAAGACTGGACGGACGCATATTGATAACGGATGCTATAGCGCGTGATTTCGCGCCAGACAAGCATTATGTCAGGGTGGATGGCGGCATAACAAACATTGTTTCGGACAACCTTTTTGAATTGAGCCCTCACGATGGCGACGAGTTCCGCATGATGTTTGCTGGCGGAGTAAATCACTGGAACCATATTCAGGCCTTGCTTGACTTTATGGCGCGGAATAGAGATAGCAATCTTCGACTATGGATCGCCGGTGCCGGCGCGCAGGTCAAGTTGGTGAAAGATGCTGCGGCAAATGATCGGCGCATAGTTTTCTACGGCCAACTTGAGCGTGATGCGCTCTTCAAGTTGTATGCACAGGCGGATGTTCTTCTGAATCTGCGCGACATGGGCGATCCGGCGTTGGCATACCATTTCCCGTCCAAGTTGCTTGAGATGCTTGTCATGGGCAAACCGGTCATCACCTCCAGCACAAACCATGCAAAAGAGTCTTATGGGCATATTTGTAAGGTGATAGACAAGATTGAGCAGTTGGATGAAGCTGTCGGTGAATTGCGGAAAATGACGGCAGACGAGAGATGCGAGTACGGCAAGCGCGCCAGGGTATGGATGCTTGCAAACAAAACGTGGCGCGCACAAGGCCCTACAATAAGGGAATACCTCATTAAAATATGAAGTTTGTAATATATACAAATGTCGTGTCCCCGCATGTGATGCCGCTTGCAAGACGACTTGCAGCGAATTTCGGTGACGACAAATTCGTATACATTACAACCGGTCGAATAACGGAGCAGAGAAGAAGTCTTGGTTGGGACGATTCCGCGCAGTTCGGCTGGCTAAAGGAGACAAACGACGATCCTACGGCGACGCAAATGATGCTGGAGGATGCGGATGTCGTTTACGGCAATATTCGAGATTTCGACCTCTTTGAGCAGCGAGCCGGACTTGGCAGAATGACCATCTATTGTAGCGAACGGTGGTTCAAGCCTGTTTGTATTCTTCGATTTGGATGCAGAATGGTCTGTCTGCCGGGATGGATAAGGCTATTTATCCCGAGGTATTTCCGCATGGCGAGGCGAGTCGCCGCGTTGTTAAGAGGTAGTCGGTCTTTCTATTATTATCCCATAGGCAAGTGGGCGCAACGCGATATGTTGCTTGTCTGTAGATTATTCCATGTTCCGCGCGATCTTGCAATGTCCAGAATGAGACTTTGGAGTTATTTTGTAGAGCCGTCATCCAGCCCGAGAACAGATGACGCTGAAGAAGGCTCTTGTGGTAAGTTGCGTGCGCTATGGGTTGGCCGTATGCTTGACTGGAAGCGCGTTGATACGACAATCCTTGCGGTCAAGAAATGTGACAACATAGAATTTGACATATATGGTGAAGGTCCTATGGAATCGGCTTGGCGAAAACTTGCGGGCGATTGCCCGAGAATCCGCTTCCATGGGCAGGTCAAGATAGAACAGGTTCGCGAATTGATGCGGAAACATGAGGTCTATGTCCTTTCAAGCAACGCAGAAGAGGGATGGGGTGCGGCATTGAACGAGGCGCTTGAAGAGGATATGAAGGTAATCGGAACATACGAGGCCGGTTCAAGCGTTACGATTCTGCCAGAATCCAACTTGTATCATGCCGGTGACTGGCGCTCGTTGAAAAAATTGATTTTGGCGACGAGAGACTTGCCGAAAGTGGACATTGGGGAGTGGGGACCGGAAAAAGCGGCGGAACGTCTTTTAGCGTTGGTGGACGGAACGGTTGAATGCTGAATAAAAATCGCATAGAGTGGATGGACGCCTTTCGCGGAATTGGCATGTGCGGTGTCATAATCGGGCATATGCAGGTTCCGCAGGTGCTTGCGCAGGTGGTATTCAGTTTTCACATGCCATTGTTCTTCTTTGCGTCTGGATATCTGTATTCAGGTGGACATGGTAAGACTTATGTGCTGAAGAAACTCGATCAATTGATTATTCCATATTTCCTTTATGGCGTGATCGGACTTGCCATTCGGCAGTTGAATGTCGGCGATGTGAACTGGTGGTTCGTCAAGATGCTGTTGTGTGGGAACGGTGTCGGCGTGGTGTGGTTCCTCTCGTGTCTATTCGTGGTTGAGCTAATTGGCTCGCTTATTGCTACGTACATCATGTCGATGACGCTTGTCACTTGTGTGGCGATTGCGATGGCTGGTGTCGGCTACTGGATGGAGAACAACGGCCATTTCCCGATTCTGATGAGCCGTGTTGTTTTTCATGCCTGCGTATTCTGGCTCGTTGGGCATCTGTTCCGGATGGGAAAGGTGTTCGATAAGCTGGATGGTTTTGGGCGTTTACCCAAGGTTGCGTTGTATGGAGTTGTGCTGACTGGTTGCGCACTGTTCAGGTTGCAGAGAGTGGATTTCGGGTCAATGAAAACCGGCAATCCGGTTCTACTTTACACGACGGCGATGTCATTCATTATTCTGATTGCATTCATGAGCAGGTGGTTTCTCGGCAAAGTCAGGATTCTCAAGTTCATGGGTAGGAATTCGTTTCTATTCATGAACTGGCACATTATTATCCCGGCATTGAGTCTGTATGTGATGGGCCTTCTTGGATTTGACGCGAACTCTTCGCTCGCGTTGAAATGCATCCAGCGGGTTGCGAACATTGCGTTGCTTTTCGGTTGCGTCTGCTGGCTTTCAAGGCGCTCCAACGTCCTTTCCGGGCGCGGACGCTTTTTCTCGTGTTTCGTGACGAAACAAAGTGTCGTATAGTTTTACATGATCCAGAATGAATTGAGTTTGGTCGGCAGAGACCCAGGAGTAATCGCTCCGTGTCTTACGGGGTTGTTCAGGGAATTCAATCAGCTGGGAATAGTATGGGCCGTGATGCGCGGCTGGGAACGTTTGCCCGAATGGACGCGCTACGATGTCGATATACTGGTTGCAAGGAAGGATGTGAAGATAGCGGCAAAGACCGTGCAGACTGTTGGAGAGCGTTACGGATGGAAGACATACGGAGTTCTGCGTCAGGGGGCAATGACCTCAATCTGGATGCTGCAAGATGGCGATGAAGCGGGTCAGAGCTATTTGCGGATTGATGTTGAAACTGGAAATTCTTACCGTGGCATAGAGATACACGAAAGCCAGAAGTGCCTCAAGGACAGGCTTCTTGTCAAACGAGAGAACGGATGTCGGTTCTGGCGCATGCCTGACGGCTATGTGGCGATAGCGGTGTTGCTGAAGCAGCTGGCCGTAGCTGGCGAGGTCGATACCGAGCGGCGCAGGAGTCAAGTGTTGAACGGGCTTGGCGATCCGCAGTTCTTGGTCATGCTGAAAGATTCCCTGCGGGATGATGCGCTTGCGGATGAATTATGCGCCGCCTTGTCGAGAGGCGATTGGGATGCCGTGAAGCGGTTGGGCAAGCGGGTTCAGGGGCGGCTTTTCCGAAAGACGCCAGGAAATCTTCTGCGAATGGCGCGGTACGGCATGGGGTTGTTGAAACAGATGGCTAATCCGTTCATGAGATGCCTGATTGTGCTTGTTGGTCCTGATGGATGCGGCAAGACGACTATTGCAGACGCCATCTGCAATCGGTTTAAGGACAGGCCGTTTCAATCGATTATGCGCGTCCACATGCTGTTCGGCGTCCCGCGCATGAGAGATATACTTGCAAAGGTATTCAAGGTATTTGGCAAAACCATAAAGCCGCAGAAAGTTTCCGCGCCGGGAACAAGGCATTGCGGAATGCAAAAGCCTCATTCAACCATAAAGGCAATGGCGTATGTGACATACTATGGCGTGGGTATGCTGTTTGGACGATTGAAGCTGTTTATGTGGCGTTGCCAGGGCGGTCTTGTGTTGGCGGACAGGTTCTATCAGGACTACTACTACATGCGCGGTTACATGAATTGTCCCAAGTGGTATATAAGACTGTTCGAGGTGTTCTGCCCCAAACCGGATTTGATAGTATCGCTAGAGCGCCCTGCGGCGGACATCTATGCGCAAAAACCCGAACTGGACGTGTCAGAGATTGAGCGTGAGCAAGTAGCAATTCGCAAATACATAGGCTACAGGAAAAACGCGAAGATAATTGACGCGAGTCACGGCGTTGACGAAATGATATCGAGGGTTATTCGGGAAATCGAAAAGCACATATCAGAAAGAGAGGAACTTTGAGGTTCCTTGAGCTTAGAGTTCGCGGGGAACGCTGGCTGGCCTATCCTTGCGGGATGAGATTTCCCCAGTCTTTCCGCAGAAATTATCCTTTCAGAGGACGTGGTATTGTCGCAAAGATTCTTTACGCGATCAACCGCGCCTGTATGGACAGAATGCTCTTGCCAACGATGAAGGACGATTTGTTGGAAGGGATGAACATTGATGACGTTGCCTACTTCTGGCCCAGCTGGAAACGCTCGGTTAGCCGATTCTACGGGTATAGGGTAGATGGCGCGTCGGTAATGGAGTATCTCAAATTTGGACAATCGGACGCAGAGAAGCGCACATTACAACGTGAGGCGGAAAACGTCTCTAAGGCTTTGTCCATACCTAACCGAGATTTTGAAGTGCCGCAATGTGTCGGGATGGAGGACAAACCAGGCTGCTTCGTTGTGCGTTACGAGCCATTGCCTGAGACCGTCCATGATGTGCCGGTTACGGCGGAGTGGTTTGCTCGCGTTGACAGGGCACGTAGGCAGATTGCCGATGCAGGATATTCGCACGGTGATTTCTCGTGGCATAACTTCAAGACAGATGGACGACAGCTATGGATTCTCGATTGGGAGGAAATGCGCAGCGGTGCTGACGAACTAATTGACCGAACCAGCCTAGAATATGGATATGCCATCTATTGGCAACACAAGACACTGGATTTGGCGATGAAAAATTTTGACATGAACAGGCTCTCGGCAGTTAAAGACCTTGCTTCGCGTGGTATTTCGCCAGGGGTGATGATGCTTGAGTATTTGCAGGGGAATGGATTGTTGAATGAAGATACTTCATGCACTTAGAGGCCTAGAGGCGACATCAGGGATATCGACATTTGTCGTTGAGCTCTGCAACCATCAGGCGAAAGTGGGACATCAGGTTTGCTTTGTCTACCAGCGGAGTCTTGAGCGGCGATTTTCTCCTGAGGTCGTGGTGTTGCAGGAATCTGAACTGGGACTTTTGGGATGGAAGCCTGATATTGTTAATATCCATGCCATTTGGACGCCATTTAGCTTTAGAATGCTTAGATGGTGCGTGAAGAACTCAATTCCATACATCGTCTCTCCGCATGGATGCCTCATGCCAAGGGTATTGCAGAAAAGAAAACTCAAGAAGTGGATTTTCCTGAATTTTCTTCTGCGTCCGTTGCTAAGCAAGGCAAGATATTGGCATTGCACGGGCGAGGGAGAGGTAGCCGCCTGCAAGAAGATTGGCTTCAACGGTCCGTTTTCAATTGTCCCGTTGGGGTGCAGGATACCAAAACCAGGCGCACAGAAGGAAAATATCGTGCTGTTCCTTGGCCGCATATCGGAGGAGAAGGGACTACGCCTGTTGCTTGGCGCATGGAAGGCGATAGAGATGGAGGATTGGGTTTTGGTTTTGGCGGGGCCTGATTGGTATGGCGAACGCAAGGTGCTGGAGGAAAAGATAAAGTGCGAGTCAATACCCAATGTTAGCTTCACGGGTGCGGCAGATGAAGACTTAAAGGATAAACTATACCGGGAAGCCAAAATATTTGTCTTGCCCAGCCCTATGGAAAATTTTAGCGCAGTCGTGCTTGAGGCTCTTGCATACTCGCTTCCTGTGATTGCCACGAAGGGGACGCCGTGGCAGGAACTTCAAGACAACAAGTGCGGCTGGTGGATTGATCAGGGACAGGACGCTCTTGAAACGGCGCTTGAATCGGCCGTATCTATAACGGATGATGAACGAGCCGAGATGGGCGCACGAGGGCGAGAACTTGTCGCGGCCAAGTACTCATGGGATAAAGTGTCTGCCAACATCTTGGCACTTTATGAAAAGGCGGTTAACGCAAAATGACTTTTTAGTTTCCATGAGTTTTACTGTACAATCCTAAAGGAACAAGGAGTATAATATGGGGCATCATTACAGGCGGCAGCGGTTTCATTGGCAGGATTGTCACGAAAAGATTCACTAAGAATACTGAAGAATCTTCTGTGGTATTCTCTTGTATGGGCAAGGGACGTGCGACTCAATAATTTACGGAGGTAAACAAATGAATAAAGTACTAGTTACAGGCGGCAGCGGTTACATTGGAAGCGTTGTCACCAAGCGGTTGATTGAACGTGGATATCAAGTGTCCGTGTTTGACAACCTTGAACGAGGACACAGATGCAATGTCGATCCAGCGGCGGAACTGATTATCGGCGACTTGCGGAATGAAGGCGAGATACGGGAGGCGATGCGTAATGTTCGCCCCGATGCCGTTCTGCATTTTGCGGCTTATGCGCTCGTCGGCGAGAGCATGGCGAATCCGATGATGTACTTTGAGAACAATGTCAAGGGCGGAGTTAATCTGCTTTCGGCGATGGAGGAGGTCGGTTGCAAGCGGATAATCTTCTCGTCAAGCTGCGCAACATACGGCGTTCCGCCAAGTCTGCCGATTGAGGAGACCATGCAGCAGAAGCCGACGAATCCATACGGACACTCCAAACTGATGTTCGAGCAGATGTGCATCTGGCTTCAGGAGACAAAAGGGTTCAAGCCGACGTTTTTGCGGTACTTCAATGCGGCAGGGGCAGCGTTGGGTATGGTCGAAGACCATGATCCAGAGACTCACATTATTCCGAACGTGCTGAAGGTCGCGTTGGGGCAGAAGGAGTTTGTTCAGGTGTTCGGAGACGATTATCCGACGTCAGACGGGACATGCATTCGCGACTATGTGCATTTGGAGGATTTGTCAAGTGCGCACATTCTTGCGCTTGGAAAAGAGGCGTTGGGAGCGTTCAATCTTGGAACAGGACATGGGATATCTGTCAAAGAGATTGTGGAAACCTGCCGCAAGGTGACAGGGCATCCGATTCCCGTCAAGATGTGTCCGCGTCGTCCAGGCGATCCTCCTGCGCTTTTCGCGAGTGGCATGAAAGCGCGAAGCGTTATGGGGTGGGTTCCGACGCATAGCGATGTCGAGACGATTGTCCGCGATGCTTGGGCGGCACATCGGCGATACCCGAACGGCTATGAGGAGAGGGAATAGATGTTTTCCATTCTCATATTGACGGGAAACGAGGAAATAAACATAAAAGCCTGCCTTGAAAGCATCGCGTGGTGCGATGACGTCTGGGTGTTGGATTGTGGTTCAACTGACCGAACCGTCGAGATTGCCAAGGAGATGGGCGCAAATGTGATTTCCCGTCCATTCGACAACTTCGGGAATCAGCGCAACTTTGGCATCGACACATGCAAATGGAAGCACAAATGGGTGTTTGACCTTGATGCCGACGAACGGTTTACACCGGAACTTAGGGCCGAATGCGAGGAGCTGGTCAAACGCGACGAAAAGAGCGCGTACTATGTCGCCAACAAGATGATGCTGATGGGGAAATGGATCAAGCATGCAAGCCAGTACCCGGTCTATCAGATGCGCTTCCACAAGTTGGGGGAGATTCGTTTTATCGCCCATGGACATGGCCAGCGAGAAGGGGTGGCGGAACGCGGAATCGGATATATGAAGGAGGCGTACATTCACTACAACTTCTCAAAAGGCCTTGGCGATTGGTTTGAAAGGCATGCGAAGTACGCTTTGCGCGAAGCGGAGCAGCAGCTTGCCGACGAGAAAGCGAGTTTGTCAATTGTCGGTGACGATGCACTTGCAAGACGGCGGAGACTAAAGCGGCTTGTGTCCAACCTACCAGGGCGTTCGTGGATAAAACTGTTCTATCTTCTGTTCGTGAAGCTCGGAATTTTGGATGGCCCGGCTGGGTGGCTTTACTGCCGGATGCAGGCGCATTATGAGTTTATGTGTACGACCATTGTGTTGGATTTGAAAATCGGGAATAAGTGCGAAAGGACCTAATATGAAATCAAATGTCTTTAAATGCATTGATGGGTGATAGGTTTTGAATGATCCAGACGCCTTTACATCAAGAGATGTTATTTTAATAGAAAGAATCAGAACAAAATACAATTTCTTTCATAAAGAGTTTCTTAAAAGTTGCCGAGGAATTTGAGTTATGAAAGTTGCGGTCTTGATGGCGTGTTACAACCGGGTGGTGACGACATGTCGTTCGCTTGAAATGCTGTATGCCTTGACAGATGGCGTTGCCGACATTGACGTTTTCCTTGTTGATGATGCTTCGCCAGACTGCACGGGCGCGATAGTCAAGGTGCGATTCCCGCGAGTCAAAGTTATAGAGGGTACAGGCAACCTGTATTGGGCAAAGGGAATGCGCCTTGCATGGGAGATGGCAAAGGAGACAAGTTTGGCCTATGATTTCTATCTGTGGCTGAACGACGACCTTATGCTAAAAGCTGATTCGTTAAAGGGGCTTTTGGTGGATTGGGAAGCTTGCGGCGACACGCGCGGCGTCATTGTGGGTGCGTGTTCTGGAGATGAAACCGAAGAGAATAGTTCTTATGCCGCCACCGATGAACGAGACAGGCAGATATTCCCTGATGGAAAGAAGCCTCAATTGGCAAAAGGGTGGTTCAACGGGAATTGCGTTCTTGTGCCGAGGGCAACATACGAGGCCGTCGGCATGATTTCTGGTGATTATAGCCATGCACGGGCAGACTACGACTATGCTGAGCGATTGAAGCGAGCAGGCATTCCGTTTTTTGCGAGTTCGCATTTTGTTGGCGTTTGCAATAATGATCTGATCAAGAAACATTCGGGAAAGAGTTTGTGGACGAGGATTCAAATGTTTGGCAAGCCGGGATACTGGAATCTTGCGGATTTGTTTCGCTTTCGTTATCGGTACTGGGGCTTGCCTCGTGCGGTCCTGTCTGTATGCCATCTTATACTTCAAGTTATATTCTGTCCACCACATTGTAGGGCGTAATGATAGTTGTCAATTCCAGAGCTGGGCAGCGAAGCAATCGTTTGGTGACGGTTGCCCATGCTATGGCAACAGCGATAGAGGCAGGAGAGGATTTGAGGCTTACCGCATTTGATGAATTTGCGGGAGACTACACCTGCGATATCTGCTGGGATGGCCGTGTTATCATTGGCGACTCTAGGGCGTGGGAAGCAGTTCGCCTGTTTGTTGCGGCGTTAAAGCGACTAGGATGGAAAGACATTTTCAAGGGGCGAGTAGTTTCCGATTGGAGTTACAGGGACAAGTGTGCGCTGGAGAAGCATGCCGATAAGATTCGTGCCTTTTTCCAACCCAAGGATATTGCAAACGCGGAGGCGGACTGGCGGACGATTAGACAGGGGAATGAAGTGGTTGTTGGCGTCCATGTGCGTCGTGGGGACTATAAGGATTTCGAGGGCGGACGCTACTATTACGAAGACGCTGTGTATGAGCGGAACAAGAAGGTCGTCGGTGGAGAAATCGCCAGTCATGGCAAAACGCCAAAATTCGTGATGTTTCCGTATCGCACAGCCGTTGAGGATCAGTGGATGATGTCGCAGTGTGATTATCTTATGGGACCGCCAAGCACGTTCACAATGTGGGCGAGTTTCATGGGCAAGGTGCCGCTTGGCATCATTCGCGACAGGTCGCAGACGTTGTCTATGGCAGACTTCAAGTATGAAGGGTTGATTGCATGAGGATCGGCTTCGTCTGGACTGGCTTCACGAGCTACATGGCCGATTGCTGGCGCGAACTTGCGTCGAGACCAGGTGTTGCGCTGAAGATATGGATTGAAGAACAGCGCAAGAGCAATACGGACTTTGACGTGATAAAAATCATGCATGGTCTTGACTTCGGTTGGGGCTATTCTGACCAGATAACAGACATCGAACTGCGGATAGCGGAATCGGAAATCAAGGCGTTTCATCCAGACATTCTATTTATATGCGGGTGGTCTAAGGAACTGCCGCCGTTTATAGTGAAAAGCGGGGCCTTGTGCAATGTTCCCAAGATACTGTGTTGTGACATGCCATGGGAATGGAAGCTCCGGAAGTTTGCGGCGCGGTTTGTCCTATGGCGTCATCTGCGTCGGTTCAGGAAGGTCATGGTGCCTGGCGCGGTGGCGGCGCGGTATGCTCGGTGGCTTGGCTTCAAGCGAGAAGACATCATTTTTGGTGAGTATGGAATTGACATAGCTCGATTCGCCATGCGCCGGGTTGTCTCCAACCGTCGCGGCTTTGTTTTTGTGGGACGCCTTGTGAAAGACAAGGGCATCAGGACGCTGGCAGAGGCGTATCTCCTCTATCGCGAAAAGACTGCTGAAAATGGTGAGCCGTGGAACTTGGACGTCTATGGCGTGGGGCCCGAGGAAAGATGGCTAAGGGGCATTGACGGCATAAGGCTTCATGGCTTTGCCCAACCGGGAGATCTACCGCAAATTTATGCGAAAGCGGGTGCGTTCGTACTGGCGAGCATATGGGAACCTTGGGGCGTCGTGCTTGTTGAGGCCGCTGCCGCAGGAGTGCCAATTATCTGTACGGACAAGTGCGGTGCCCATCACGAGATTGTAGAGGGAAACGGCTTTGTCGTCAAGGCCGGAGATTGTCGGGCTCTGGCGGAAGTTATGTTGAACTTTAGCCGCGTTAAACATGCAGAGGGTGGCGATGGAGAATTGGGTAGGGGGTTGGCGAAACATTATTCGTGTGAGGCCTGGGCGGATAGGGTTGTTGATGAGGCGAATAAATGTATGGCTTGAACAAGTTGGTATGGGTAATAGCCAATCCGTTGTTTTTTGGATTGACATTTTTGTTTGTGGGGTTGCTACTAAAGGCCATTAGGCTTTGCTATGTCAGGGCAGGGGCGCGGAGTCGTAAAGTTTTTAAGATAGCCTGGAGCTTTGTCTTTCTTGCATTCATCTGGTTCTGGCTATGGGGGACAAAGGCGTGGACGCGAGTGGTTGGATATCGATTGGAAAGGGATTTTCTTGTTGATGCTGCAGGCGAAATGCGTATGCGCCCCGCATTTGATTATCCAAATGCCGATGCGATTGTCGTTTTGGGAGGCGGCTGTGGCGCTAGAACCAGTTTTTTCAATGGCGTCATGCTAAATGCCGCTGCCGACAGAGCGTATTTTGGCGCACAGTTGTGGAAGGAGGAAAAGGCACCACTGGTTATCCCAAGTGGTTGGGGCGCAACGGATGCGGACAGGCAATTCATGATCGACCTAGGCGTATCCGCTGACTCGATTGTCGCTGACGATGAGGCAAGAAACACCGAAGAGAACGCGAAGTTTGTGGATAGAATTTTAAAAGATGTTTGCGGCCGAATAGAACAGGTAGATAAGGTAAAAGTTAAGGTCTTGCTTGTGACGAGTGCATGGCATATGAAGCGTAGTTTGCTGATGTTTTCCAAATACGCGCCTGAGATGGAGTGTATCCCTGCGGCCTGTGATTTCGAAAGCGTTCCTCAGCAGCCGTTGTGCGTTGCTGACTTCTTGCCTAATGTCGGGGCATTTGAATGCAACAGTCGGTATTTTCACGAATGGTTAGGGATAGTGGGCTATAGCTGTTTTAGGAGGTGATAGATGATAGTAGGGTTATATAAAATCTGGTTACGGTTGGTTTTCGGGATTAAAGGCGCAAAAGGATGGAACCTTAAGGGGTGCCCCTTCATTCGCGTTGGGGGGCGTAACAGTCGTATTATGATAGGCACAAATTTCACCGCGATAAGCAGAGAAAGGGACAACTCCATCGGTGTGCCGCACAAGGTAATTATAAGGACTGTATCAGATGGTGCGGAAATTATCATCGGTCGTGATGTGGGCGTGAGCGGGTGCGTGATAAGTGCAGCGAAGAGCATCCACATCGGCGACAGGGTTCTTATAGGTAGCGGCGCGTTGATTTTTGACTCTGACTTGCATCCGCTTGAGTCTGGTATCAGGCACGGGAGAGGCGCGTGTGCGCCAATTGTGATTGAAGACGATGTTTTTATTGGCGCAAGGGCAATTGTGCTTAAGGGCGTCACGATAGGCAAAGGCGCGATTGTAGGGGCGGGAGCCGTGGTGACGAAGGATGTGCCGCCTGGCGTAAGGGTCGCTGGGAATCCGGCACGGATAATTTCACGGTGATAAACTAAAAGGCAAGGAGAACAAAGATGTTCGAAGACAAGACGCTGCTGATAACTGGCGGAACCGGAAGCTTCGGCCACGCCGTTCTTAACCGCTTCATAGACGATTTCAAAGAGATCCGTATCTTCTCCCGTGACGAGAAGAAGCAGGACGACATGCGGCACGAGTTGCAGAATCCAAAAGTGAAGTTTTACATCGGCGATGTCCGTGACCGTCAGAGCGTGGATGGCGTGATGTCGGGTGTGGACTATGTATTCTCTGCGGCGGCATTGAAGCAGGTACCTAGTTGCGAATTCTTCCCTATGCAGGCGGTGCTGACGAATGTCGTCGGGACGAACAATGTCCTTGAAAGCGCTGTCTCCCATGGAGTAAAAAACGTGGTCGTTCTCTCCACGGACAAGGCGGCGTATCCGATTAATGCGATGGGAATGTCCAAGGCTTTGATGGAGAAAGTCGCGGTTGCCAAGGGGCGTGCGCTCGGACAAGGGGCGGTAACGACAATCTGCTGCACGAGGTACGGAAACGTCATGGCGAGCAGGGGGAGCGTTATTCCGCTCTTCATCGAACAAATTAAGGCGGGCAAGCCGCTCACTGTCACAGACCCGAACATGACTAGGTTCATGATGACGCTTGAGGATGCGGTTGATCTTGTCCTATTTGCGTGGGAGCATGGCGAGAACGGCGATCTGTTCGTACAAAAAGCGCCGGCGGCGACTATTGCGACATTGGCGAAGGCCCTTCTTGAATTGGCAGCGGAGGGTACGAAACTCCGCGATGCAGCCACGAAGACCGAGATCAAGGTGATTGGCACTCGCCATGGCGAGAAACTTTTCGAAACGCTTGTCGGGCGAGAAGACATGGCAAAGGCAATTGACATGGGGAACTACTTTCGCATCCCCGCAGATTCTCGGGACCTGAATTATGACAAGTATTTCGTGGAAGGAATGGAAATCGCCCCAACGCTCGACACGTACCACTCGCACAACACAACGCGGCTTGACGTTGAAGGCATGAAGAAATTGCTGTTGAAGTTGTCGCTCATACACGAAGAGTTTGGAATATGACGGAACTGATAAAAGGTGATGTCTATTCTGATGCTAGAGGGAGGCTTCGGTTTTGCAACGCCTTCGATATGTCGTCGGCAAGGCGCTTCTACACAATCTCAAATAGTCCGGAGCAACCGGTTAGAGGGTGGATTGGACATAAGCGCGAGACTAAGTGGTTTTTCCCTCTCAAAGGCACTACTACTATAACGGTAGAGCCAATGTCCAAATCTACATGCTCAAACTGTTCTTTGGCCGCCATAGCTTCAGCGAAGGAGGCTACACGGTTCAATCTCTCTGCGTCATCCCCATCAGTCCTAAAAATACCAGGAGGCAACTGGTTTTGTATTGAGCAACACGATGGGGCGGAGGTGATGGTGTTCTCTGACTGCAAGGTTGGAGAATACGAAAACGATGATTTTAGGAGATCTTTATGAATAAACTTAAGGTAATGACAGTCGTTGGCACTCGCCCTGAGATAATCAGGCTCGCGTGCGTCTTGAAGAAGCTGGATACAAGTCCAGCCATTAACCATGTTCTTGTTCATACAGGTCAGAACTATGACTACGAGCTGAACGAGGTGTTCTTTGAGGACTTGGGGCTTAAGAAACCAGACTACTTCTTGAATGCCGCCGGTGGCAACGCCACGGTGACGGCAGGGAAGATTCTGGAGGCGATAGACCCTGTTCTTGAAGAGGTGAAGCCCGATGCGTTCCTTGTCTTGGGCGATACCAATAGTTGCCTTTGCGCGATTGCCGCCAAGAAGCGTCATATCCCGATCTTCCACATGGAGGCGGGGAACCGCTGCTTTGACCAGCGCGTGCCGGAAGAGTCGAACCGCAAGATAGTCGATCACATCAGCGACATCAATCTTTGTTATTCCAGCATAGCCCGCGAGTATCTGCTGCGCGAGGGATTGCCGCCGGACCAGGTCATCAAGACGGGTTCTCCGATGCTGGAAGTGTTGACCGAGCAGCTGCCAAAAGTCAAGCGCAATACGGCGAAGGTGCTTAAGAAGATGGGTGTCGCCAAGGGCAAGTATTTTGTGGTGAGCGCACACCGTGAGGAGAACATTGCGGAGGAGCGTCACTTTTTGAACCTCGTCGAATGCCTGAACGAGATCGCAAAGGAGTACAAGCTGCCGATCATCGTCTCGACGCATCCGAGAACGCGGAAGATGATTGAGAAGAAGGGCGTGAAGTTCGACAAGCTTGTTAAGCTGATGAAGCCGATGGGACTGACCGAATATCTTGCCTTGCAGCTGAACGCCAAGGCCGTGCTTTCCGATTCGGGTACGATCAGCGAGGAGTCGAGCATCCTTGGTTTCAAGGCGCTCAACTTGCGCGAGGCGCACGAGCGTCCTGAAGCGATGGAGGAGGCGGCGGTGATGATGGTTGGGCAGAACAAGGAGCGCATCCTTCAGGCGCTTGCGCATCTCGATGTCGCCAGACCGTGCAGGAAGGTGTACGACTACTCGATGCCTGACGTAAGTGAAAAGGTGGTGCGCATTATTATCTCTTACACGGACTATATCAAACGCCGCGTATGGGGTGAATAATTTTACGCAGAGTAGCAGAGAGGCAGAGAAGCAGAGATTTATTTGGGATATGAGTGTTGATGTTTACGGGTGAAGCCCACTCAAAAACTACTCTGCCGCTCTGCTACTTTGCATCTCTGCGTTGAAGAAACGAGGAAGTCATTATGAAAGTCTTGGTAACTGGTGCGAAGGGGTTTGTCGGGCGGAATCTCTGCTTGACGTTGGAGCAGATGCCCGATGTCGAGGTTTTGAAATACGACCTCGGAGATGAGGCAAAATTGGATGGCTACGCGGCGGAGTGCGACTTCGTCATGCATCTCGCCGGCGTGAACCGTCCGAAAGATCCTGCCGAGTTCAAGACGGGCAATACGGTCTTTACCGAGGACATCCTTGAAAAGCTGGCGGCGCGTCCGAATCCGCCGTCGGTGCTGTTGAGTTCCAGCATACAGGCTGCGCTTGACAATGACTATGGCAAGAGCAAGGCAGCGGCAGAGAATGCAGTGCGTGCCTATGGCGAGAAGACTGGCGCGTTGGTTTTCATCTACCGCCTTGCCAATGTGTTCGGCAAGTGGTGTCGCCCGAACTACAACAGTGCTGTGGCCACTTGGTGTTATAACATTGCCCATAACTTGCCGATCATGGTGCGTGATCCGGCGGCTACTGTTACGCTCGTGTATATTGACGATGTGGTGAAGAGTTTTATTGGGCGATTAAATGTTTTAACGCAGAGAATAAGAGAAGCAGAGTGGCAGAGTGGCCCCCCTGAATCATCTCTGCATCTCTGCGCCTCTGCGTTAAAAAAATCGATTCTTTCTGTTGAACCAAGTTATACAAAGACTTTGGGCGAGATTGTAGAGTTGATAAAGAGTTTTCACGATGAACCGAATACATTGATGGTGCCGGATCAGCAGGATGGGTTTACAAAAAAACTGTATTCAACTTACCTTGCGGCGTTACCGGAAGACAAGTTCAGCTATCCGCTCACGATGCATTGCGACAATCGCGGCAGCTTCACGGAGGCATTACATTCTGCTGAGCGCGGACAAGTGAGCGTAAACGTCTCGAAGCCCGGCATCGCCAAGGGGCAGCATTGGCATCATACGAAGCATGAGAAGTTCCTTGTCGTGAGTGGACATGGTGAGATCAATTTCCGCATGGCCGACGTTCCAAATGCCAAGATCATCACCTACAAGGTGAGCGGAGAGAAACTGGAGGTCGTTCGCATCCCGCCAGGCTACACGCATAACATCGTCAATGTGGGCGATACAGACATGGTGACGCTTATGTGGGCGAACGAGGTCTTTGATCCCGCGAATCCCGATACTTTTAGACTAGACATATGAGGATTCTCCACATTTGTGCTGGATGGCAGGAATGGAATGGGGCTGCGAACGTTGCACGGATGGTCATGCACGAGCAGAAAAATAAAGGCCATGACGTATCGGCTGCGACTTGGGCCGGCATTCGCAGGTTGCGAGAGGCAGACGAAGTGTGGATTCATTGCGGTTGGCTCCCTTGTCTTTGGTGGGCGGTCTTGTGGGGAGGCAACATACATTGGTTGGCGCATGGTTGTTATGACCCTGTAAGGCTTCGATACCATGGGTGGAAAAAGTGGCTTGCTGGTCCGATTGAGCGTTTTTGCCTTCGCCGTGCGTCAGTTATAATCGCAACTTGTGAAGCGGAGTCTGGCTGGATTCGGGCCTATGAACCGAGAGCTAAGAGAATAGAGATTTCGGATATCAAGCGTTTTTATAATTTTAGTTCCGGAAAAAGCGAAAAACGTGAAGAGGGAGAGGTTTTGCATCTATTGTATCTAGGACGCCGGCATCCGCTGAAAGGGGTGGGTTTTCTTGAAGCAGCAATCTCACAAATAAAAACTTATGCGCACTCTGCGTCCGGTTCGGATAAAAAAATAGAACTTCGAATAGTGTCTTCTACCTTCGGTGCCGAAAAGGAACGTGTCTGGGATTGGTGTGATGTCCTTGTCCTCCCCTCGCTCTCCGAGAATTTCGGACTTGTCGTTGCCGAGGCCCTTGAACGCGGGAAGCGCGTGATTACCACGGATGGTGCGCCAGCATGGGGGGGCGGCAACGACTATGGCGGAAGGCTCGTATATATCAGGGGCTATCGGGATGGTTCCAATGAAGAGCGTATCCGTTTGCTTAAGAAGGCGCTTGTTGCCATTGCAAAATGAAGATTTCAGTAATAACCGCTTGCTTCAACTCGGCGAAGACAATCCTTACGGCTATGGAAAGCGTAGCCGAACAGCGGGGCGTCAAGGTTGATTATATTATTGTGGATGGTGGCTCGACTGATGGAACAGTTGCCCTTGTGGATGAATTTACCCACAAAAAACACAAGGAAGGGTTTGAAGTTAGATATCTGAGCGAACCGGACCAGGGCATGTATGACGCTATCAACAAGGGCTTAAAGATGGCGACTGGCGATGTTGTCGGTATTTTAAACGCTGACGACATATTTGAATCACCAGAGACACTTTCCCATGTAGAGGATTGTTTTAGTTGTGGAGAACATATAGGTGATGTCGAAGGAAAACGTATAGATGCAATTTATGCCGATATTCGCTTTGTAAGGGATGATTTGCAGACAACAAGCCGCTACTATTCCGCCAAGCACTGGCGCTCCTGGATGCTTCAGTGGGGCAAAATGCCCCCGCATCCAAGTGTATACATAAGGCGAGAATTATTTAACGAACTGGGCTTGTATAAACTTGGCTATGACATTGCCGCCGATTATGAACTGCTTATCCGTTATCTGCGGAAGGCAGGCATAAGGACGAAATATTTGAGCGAATGCGTTGTTCGTATGCGCATGGGCGGCAAATCGACCCGAGGCTGGCGCAGCAATTTGAAACTTAATAAAGAGATTGTTCGTGGCAATCGGGAGAATGGCTATTTCTGTTGTTTGCCTATGCTTATTCCGAAGTATCTATTCAAGATTTTTGAGTTCATCCTTCCTCGGTTAGGGATTAACTGATTAACCATGGCGGCTGTTCACGAGAACTTCAGGTAAACACTTGAACATCCGTACGATTAAAGAAGGCTCTTCCATAATGATAAACTTTGACATTGAATCATTTGTTCGCAAATACATGACCAAGCGGTCAGAATCGCTTCTGGCGGCGGACTTCGCCAAGTGCGCCGACGAAATGCATCGTCGTATTGACGACAAGCGCATTCTTGTCATAGGCGGGGCTGGAACGATTGGATCAAATTACGTAAAGGCTGCCTTGCGAGGTTTCAAGCCGGCGGCTATGTTCGTTGTTGATATAGATGAAAACTCGTTGACCGAACTCACCCGCGAGCTAAGGGCAGGCGATGGCTACAATGTCCCGGAGGAGTATGTCACAGAGCCGATTGACTTGGGAAGCGACCTCTTCGAGAGATTCTTCAAGGCTAGAGGTTCGTTTGACATTGTGGCGAACTTCGCCGCCCGCAAGCATGTTCGGGCAGAGCGGGACGTATTCTCCATTGAGGCGATGTGCGAGACGAATGTCTTTATGGCGAAGAAACTTCTCGACATGCTATTGGACTATCCCCCAGAAGCCTTTTTCTGCGTTTCAACCGACAAGGCGGCGAACCCGGTCAATGTGATGGGGGCAACGAAGAAGCTGATGGAAGAGACCATCATGGCGTATTCGGATCGACTTCCAATCAAAACGGCTCGTTTCGCCAATGTTGCGTTCTCAAACGGGTCTTTGCCGATCGGATGGCTGAATCGCATTGCAAAAAAACAGCCCTTGAGTTGTCCGCTTGGTATTAGTCGATTCTTTGTAAGCCCTATCGAGTCTGGCGAGCTTTGCCTCTTTGCGTCCGTGATGGCAGAATCCGGCGACATCGTCTATCCCAAGCTCGACCCAGAGCGCGACATGATTCCGTTTGACGCGGTGGTCAAGGATATGCTCAATTTTATGGGCCTCGGTTGCAAACCTTGTTCTTCAACAGCTGAAGCCAAGGTAGCAATGAAAAACCTGTCCTATGGATATCCCTGCGAGTTCTTCGGTAGCGATACCTCCGGCGAGAAGACATTTGAGGAGTTCTTCACAGATACTGATGTCAAGGACGAGACAACCTTCGTTAATCTTGGTGCAGTCAAGAACTCCAAGAGGCGTCCAGTTACCGAAGTGGAGGCAATCTTCTCTTCTCTTCGCGCGGTGTTCGCCCGCAAGGATGCGACCAAGTCGGATGTTGTGTCTGTTCTCAAGGATTACCTGCCCAATTTCCAGCACATCGAGAAAGGCAAGAGCCTTGACGCAAGGATGTAATCGAATGAAGATACTTATCACCGGTGCATACGGGTTTGTAGGCACAAACCTCTGTCAATATCTGTCGGAGAAGGGCCATGCTTGCTTGGCCTTGGACATCCCCAAGGCCAAGCGTAATGATATGCCTTATATTGCGTTCTATTCATGGGACGATCTCAATAAGGTCGAATGGTCCGGTGTTGATGCTGTTGTTCATCTTGCTGGTAAAGCCCACGACTTGAAGAACGTCAGCGATCCGCAAAGCTACTTCGACATTAATGTTGGCTTGACGGAGCGCATTTTCAATGCCTGCAATGGCAAGGTGCAGCGCTTCATCTTCTTTTCAAGCAGCAAGGCCGCCACCGCCGACACGGCATACGGAAAATCGAAGCTTGTGGCCGAGCAGTTTCTGGACGGACGTGCCATAGTGCTTCGGCCGGCAATGATTCATGGTCCCGGTAACAAGGGTAACCTGAATCTTCTCTGGGGCATTGTGCGACGTGGCTTCCCTTGGCCCTTGGCGTCATTTGAGAACAAACGTTCGTTCACGTCTATAGGCAACATCTGCATGGCGGTGGAGGCTCTTTGTGAACGTGGCAAGAATGGGATATATCCCATAGCCGATGATGATATGCTCTCTACCAACAGGTTGATTGAGTTGATGGCGGAGGCCTGTGGACGTAAGCCACGTCTTTGGAAGCTGCCCGGAGGTTTGATGCGTTTTGCAGCCAAGATGGGTGATGTCCTGCATCTGCCGTTAAACACCGAGCGGCTTGACAAATTGACAGAGAATAGCTATGTTGACAATTCCGCTCTCAAATCTCATCTTGGATGGTCTCAAATGCCAATCCGCGCTGAGGACGGCATTCGCGAAACGCTCAAGAGCTTTCTCTGATCAACGCATTCGAGACTTTTAAACCTGTCAATCCCGTTAATTCTGTCTAAGCAACATCCGAAAGGTTTCGCAAATGTATAAGATAGTCAAACGTTTTTTTGACATCCTTCTCTCCGGGATTGCGATACTCATTCTGTCGCCTTTGTTGGTGCCGGTGATGATTATTCTAAAGTGTACCGGCGAGCACGACATTTTCTATTGCCAGGAACGAATTGGTTACAAAAACCGACATTTCAAGATGCTTAAGTTCGCCACAATGCTTCGGAATTCACCCAACATGTCTGGTGGGCTTCATACGACACATGGAGATCCGCGTGTGCTTCCTTTTGGAAGGTTTCTGCGGAAGACGAAAATCAACGAGTTGCCGCAACTTTTCAATATTTTTAGGGGTGATATGGCGATTGTCGGGCCGCGGCCGTTAGTGGACAAGACCTTTGCACCGTATCCTGACGAAGTAAAGGCTAGAATCTATAATGTGAAACCGGGGTTGACAGGAATTGGATCAGTTGTCTTCCGAGACGAGGAGTCTTTGCTTACAGAGTATGAGAAAAAAGGCATGAATATTGATGAGGTATATGCTAAAATTATATCACCATACAAAGGGGCTTTGGAAATATGGTACCTTGATCACATAAGCTTTTGGACAGATGTGAAGTTGATTATCCTAACGGCGTGGGTAATAGTCTTCCCGAATAGTACGCTTACCGAGAGAATGTTTTCAAATCTTCCTCAACCTGTGCTCGGTGATAAGTCAATTGCTGAATAGGAGATAATGATGACGATTGTCTGCCTTGACATGGAGGGCGTGCTGGTTCCCGAAATCTGGATAACCTTCGCCGAGAAGGTCGGCATCCCGGAGTTCCGGCGCACCACCCGCGACGAACCGAACTTCGACAGGCTGATGCACTACCGCATCGACTTGCTGAAAAAGCACAACCTCACGCTCGACAAGGTCGTCGGCGTGATCGACTCCATCGAGCCGTTCCCCGGCGCGATCGATTTCCTGAACCGCCTCCGCGAGAAGACCCAGGTGGTGATCATCTCGGATACGTTCGACCTCTTCGGACGCCCCCTGATGCGCAAGATGGGCTGGCCGACGCTCTTCCACAACAAGGTCGAGATCGACGCCGATGGCTTCATGTGTGGCTACAAGCTGCGTTCCGCCCACACGAAGCTTGACACCGTGCGCGGCCTGCAGGCATGCGGCGGCGTCGATACGATTGCGGCCGGCGACAGCTACAACGACCTTGAGATGATTCGCGCCTCGAAGGCGGGGTTCCTCTTCAGGTCGCCGGAGAAAATCCGCCTCGCGAACCCGGACGTACCAGCCTTCGAGGCCTTCGACGACTTGTTCGATGCCATCGTCAAGGCAATGGGATGATAGCCTAGCGAAGTATGAAGAATGAGAAAGCTGGCATCTTTGGTTGAAATCGCGTCTTGCGACCCCATTCCCGACACGGAGCGGCTTTCGGTCGCGACGATGGTGGGAAAGGGCTGGCGCGTTGTAACCGGCCGCGACGAGTTCAAGCCCGGCGACCTGGCCGTCTATTTCGAGATTGACAGCTACCTGCCGCCGGACGATGAGCGCTACGCCTTCCTGCGCGAACGCTGCCTCAAGCGCTTTGTCTCCAAGGGAGGGGGTGTCCTGCGCGAGGGCATCCGCATCAAGACGGCCAAGCTCCGCGGCGTGATCTCCCAGGGGCTTCTCATGCCGGCCGCGAAGTTCCCTGAGGCCGCCGGCATGGAGGTCGGTGCGGACCTGACCGCCTTGCTGAAGGTAGACCACTATGACGAGGTCAAGGAGATGCTCCAGCCCGCGATGGGCAATCCGCTGAACGCCGAGGCGATGGGCGACTTCCCTTCCTTCATCCCGAAGAGCGACGAGGAGCGTCTTCAGGGGCTGGCCGACTTCTTCACGACGATGAAGGGCCGTCGCTTCGAAGTCACGGCCAAGGACGACGGCACTTCCGCAACGGTTTTCTTCTCGCCGACGATCGACGAGGCGAACCCCTTTGGCGTCTGCTCGCGCAACCTGCGTCTCAAACGGCCGGAGGACGCCACTGCGGCGTCGGCCTTCTGGCAGGTCGTCCTCAAGTATGGTCTCGAGGAAAAGCTCCGGCAATTCCATGCCGAGACGGGACGCGAAATCGCGCTGCAGGGCGAACTGGTCGGACCGGGGATCAATGCCGACCGTGACCGCTATCCCGACTTCGAGTTCCATGTCTTCCGCATCTGGGACATAACCGCCCAAAGCTTCATGCCGCCGGGCGAGCGTGTGCGGTTCTGTGCCGACCGCGCCATCCCCCACGTCCAGGTGCTGGAGGCCGACTTCCCTTTCTTTGACAGGCTCGCGACCATGGACGAGGCGCTCGCATACGCCGAAGGCAAGACATCGCGCGGAAACGAGCGTGAGGGCATCGTGATGAAGGCCAGCGACGGCATCGACGACACGCATTTCAAGGTCGTCTCCAACCGCTACCTTCTCAAGCAGCAGGACTGAGGCGAAGTTCGGGCCTGCGGGCCCTGCTTTTTTTTCTTGCGCAAATCCTCCGCAAATGGTAAAATTACCGTACCATTTTCAATAGGAAAAGGCTGGCCTGACACATGCCGAACAGCAGCAGAGAAGCGGTTCACTACTTCCGCATCATGCAGAAAAGGCACAAGGGCGGCGACCCCGACGGGACGCGCGCCCTCGCGCACTGCTATCTCTGCGGCCACGGCGTCGACCAGTCCGTCGAAAAGGCCGTCTCGCTTCTCAAGACCCTTGACGTCGATGCCGACCCCGTGCCGTCCTTCGAGATCGATTGCTACGACAAGTCCAGCGCGCCCGTGCCGTTCTCGGACTTGGTGCGCGCGAACTTCCGCATGATGGACACCCTTCCGCTGCCGATCGCCGGCGGCTGGGGATACAGCCGGGACGACCCCATCGAGGTGGATCTCGCCCTCGACCTCGGCTACGAGGAGGGGCGCCCCTTCGACCTCGGCAAGCTCGAGCACATGCTCATGGAGAACCGCATCTACTACGAGTGCGTCATGCGGGCCGCGGACCGCCTGGCCGGCATCGAGTGGAAGATCGAGGAGAAGGCCGCCGTCATGGACGAGGACGACGCCCGGCGGTTCGACAAGGTCGTCGTCGGCGTGCGGGGCTGCCCGGAATGGGTCTGGGACTCGCTCGGGCACGACTGGATGATGGCGCGGCGCCGCACGCCGCGCTCGAAGACCGAGGCCCACGACTTCATCCGTCGGTGGTTCTCGCGGAAGTACCGGGCGGAGTTTTGGTTTGACATTACCGCCTGCCCGGAGGATCAGGGCATCCGCCACGAGCGCGGCGGCGAGGGGAAGTAGTTAGGCTGTCTGGTGATAACGGCGCGGCCGCGTCAGTCGGCCTCGCCCGAGAGGGGAAAGGAAATTGCAATGACGGCTAAAGCGTGGTTGATAATCGGCATGGTCCTGATGATGCTGGAGCTTGTCGTTCCCGGCTTCGTCATCATCTTCTTCGGAATCGGCGCCGTCCTGGTCGGCCTTCTCACCTGGCTGATTCCAGGCCTCTCCGACATCGCGCAGCTCTTCCTCCTGCCGATTCTATCGATAGCCGGCCTGGCCGTCTTCCGCCGCTACTTTGTGAAGAGCGTCGTCAAGGCCGGCACGGAAACGGGCACCAACTTCGACGACAACGACTGCATCGGAAAGGTCGTCAAGGTCGTCGAGGCCATCGCGCCGGAAACGCCCGGCAAGGTTGAGCTCAACGGCGTAAACTGGACGGCGTCGTGCGAAAGCGCCGTCTCCGTCGGGCAGAATGTCAAGATCGTCTCTCGCTCCGGACTGACGCTCGTCGTCGTTCCGGCCTAGTCGCAAAAACCAAAAGCAAAGGAACCCCAACATGCTCACAACACTCATCATCCTTCTTATTCTAGTCGTCGTGCTCGTGCTCAACACGGCGCGCGTCGTGCCGCAGCGCCAGGCCTGCATCGTGGAGTACCTCGGCCGCTATTCGCGGACGCTCGAGGCGGGCTTCCACGTCCTCTGGCCGTTCCTCGAGCGCGTCCGCTACACCCACACGCTCAAGGAGCAGGTCATCGACGTCCCGCCGCAGTCGTGCATCACCCGCGACAACATCGCGGTCGAGGTGGACGGCGTGCTCTACCTCCAGGTCGTAGATCCTGCCAAGGCCTCGTACGGCATCTCCGACTATGGCTTTGCGTCGATTCAGCTCGCCCAGACGACAATGCGTTCGGAGATGGGCAAGCTTGACCTCGACAGGAGCTTCGAGGAGCGCGAGCAGATCAACGCCGCCATCGTCGCGGCCGTCGACAAGGCCTCCGACCCGTGGGGCGTGAAGGTGACGCGCTACGAGATCAAGAACATCACCCCGCCGAAGACAATCAAGGACGCGATGGAGAAGCAGATGCGCGCCGAACGCGAAAAGCGCGCCATGATCGCGGAGTCCGAAGGCGAGCGCCAGGCCAAGATCAACCGCGCCGACGGCGAGAAGCAGGAGGCCATCGCGAAGTCTGAAGGCGAGAAGGCCCGCCGCATCAACGAGGCCGAGGGCCGCGCCCGCGAGATCCAGCTCGTCGCCGAGGCGACCGCCGCCGGCCTCCGCACGATTGCCGAGGCCTCGCAGCAGCCGGGCGGCACCGATGCCATCAACCTCCGCTTGGCCGAGGGCTACATCGGCGAGTTCGGCAAGCTCGCCAAGGAGACCAACACGATGATCATCCCCGCCGACCTCGCCAATGTCGCTGGCTTCATCAAGGCCGCCGCCGCAGTGATCGACAAGACCAAGAAATAGGGGCTTAACCAAGGATGGGCGCGGCTGGCGGCTTCCTCCGCCGGGCCGCGCCTGCAACTTCAAGAAAGGGAAAACGAAATGGCACTCAACATCGTCAAGGACATCGACGGGCGCGTCAAGATTCGCCACGTCCTGGCCAGCGTCTCGGACAAGACCGGGCTCGACACCTTCATCCCCGCCCTCGTCAAGGCCAACCCCGATGTCGTCATCTATTCGACGGGCGGCACCTACAAGGCCATCAAGGAGATCCTCGGCGCCGACTTCGCCCGGAACCTCGTGGCCGTCTCCGACTACACGGGGCAGCCCGAAATGCAGGGCGGACTCGTCAAGACGCTTGACTTCAAGATCTACCTGGGCCTTCTCTCCGAGACCTACAACGACGCGCACAAGGCCGACCTCGCGCGGACGGGCGCCGCGCCCATCGACATGGTCGTCGTGAACCTCTATCCCTTCAAGCAGACGGTCGCCAAGGAGGGCGTCACGCCCGAGATGGCCCGCACGAACATCGACATCGGCGGCCCCTGCATGGTGCGCGCCTCCGCGAAGAACTACCTTCGCGTCGCTTCCGTCACCGACCCCGCCGACTACGCCGCCATCGCCGACGAGCTCGCCGCAAACGACGCCACGCTCGGCCTTGACACGCGCTTCCGCCTCATGAAGAAGGCCTTCGCCCACACGGCGGGCTACGACGCGGCCATCGCGGCGTTCTTCGGCGGCACGTCCTTCGAAACTGTCGTCGCCACCTACGACATTCGCTAGCGACGGCGCTCCGTGTCCGGCAATCCGCCATGATCGACCTCCATCTCCATAGCACCTACTCCGACGGCGTCGATACGCCGCGCGAACTCGTCGCCGAGGCGGCGTCCCGCGGCATCCGCGCCGTCGCGCTGACCGACCACGACACCGTCGACGGCGCGCCCGAGTTCCTTGACGCGTGCCGCGAACTTGGCGTGGTGGGATTCGCGGGGGTGGAGATCAGCGCGCAGACCGATGTCGGCACGCTGCACATCCTCGGGCTTGGGGTGGATCCCGGCAACGCCGAGCTGGCGAACACCCTTGTCCGGATTCGGCGCAGCCGCGAGGACCGCAACAGGCGCATCCTCGAGAAGTTGTGCGCGCTCGGCTTCCCGCTGACCTGGGAGGAGGTGCAGTCCTACGCCGAGGACGACGTCGTCGGCCGGCCGCACTTCGCCCGCGCCATGGTCGCCCGCGGCTGGGCGGAGACGACCGCCGAGGTCTTCTCGCGGTTCCTCGAAAAGGGCGCCCCCGCCTATTTCGAGCGGCTCAAGCCGAGCCCCGCCGAGGCAATCGCCGTGATCCGCGCCGCCAGCGGCGTTGCCGCCGTGGCGCACCCCGCCTGCTGGATCTACAAGTTCCCCGAGCTGGAGCGCCGCATCGACGGACTGGTCCGCGAAGGGCTCGAGGGGATTGAGGCCTACCACCCCTCGCACGATTCCGTGGACGTCGCCGAAATCCAGCGGATCGCCCGCGAAAAGGGGCTGCTCGTCACCGGCGGCTCCGACTACCATGGCGAGGAAGTGAAGCCCGGCATCAGAATGGGAACGGGTGCCGGGTCCCTTTTGGTTCCCGACTCTTTGCTGGAGCCGCTCGTGGCCCGTGTGGGACGCGGAAGCGGTTTCGCCGGGAAGGAGGTCCTGCAATGACACCACCAAGTAGATTTGACGAGGCCGCATGGTCCGCCACGGTTCTTGAACTCGTGCGGCGCGCCTCGACCCAGCTTCCGGACGACGTCTTCGCGGCGCTGAAGAACGCCGGCGCCGCCGCGGAAGTGCCGAGGGCCGCGACGGTCCTCGCCTCCATTTGCCGCAACGCCGAGATCGCCAGGGCGAACTCGACGCCGATGTGCCAGGACACCGGCACGCTGACCTTCTGGGTCGAAACGCCCTCCGATGTCTCGCGCAACAAGATCACGCGGGCGATCTGGCGCGCCGTCGAGGAAGCCACCAGGCGGGGCTTCCTCCGGCAGAACACCATCCTGCCCGTTGACGGGGAGTCCGTCGAAAGCAATGTCGCGGAAGGCTCCCCCTGCATCCATTTCGAGGAGAGCGAGGAAGTCGAGTTCGTTCGTATGTCGCTTCTCCTCAAGGGCGGCGGCTGCGAGAACATGAGCACCCAGTACAGCCTGCCCGACGCCACCATCGGGGCGGGACGCGACCTGCAGGGTGTCCGCACCTGCGTCCTCCACGCCGTCTGGCGCGCCCAGGGCATGGGCTGCGCGCCCGGCATCCTCGGCGTGTGCATCGGCGGGGACCGGGCCGAAGGCTACGCCGTCGCGAAGAAGCAGCTGCTGCGCCCGCTCGATGACATCTCGCCCGACCCCGTCCTGTCGCAGATGGAGCAGAAGCTGCTCGATGACGCCAACACCCTTGAGATCGGCCCGATGGGCCTTGGCGGCCGCACGACGCTGCTCGGCGTCAAGCTCGCTGGCGTGTCGCGGCTGCCGGCGTCGTTCTTCGTCACAGTGGCCTATTCCTGCTGGGCCTGCCGCCGCGCCACGATCTTCATTGACGTGGCGACCGGAAGGGAAACGGAGGTGCGGAGATGAGCCCTCGACCTCGTTTCGTCAACGCCACCGCCCGCATGAGCCCGGTGGTCCAGCTCAAGTACCCCTTCACCGAGGCCGATGTTCGCAAGCTCCCGCTCGGGGCCGAGGTCTCCATTTCCGGCACCGTCTACACCGGGCGCGACCGACTGCACAAGTACCTCTTCGAGGACGGCGAGTGCCCTGTGGACTTGCACGACGCCGCGATCTACCACTGCGGCCCAATCATGGTCAGGGACGACGAGGGCCACTGGAAGGTCGTGGCCGCCGGCCCGACGACGTCCAGCCGCGAAAACCCGTACATGCCCGAGATCATCTCGTCGCGCGGCGTGCGCGTGATCCTCGGCAAGGGCGGGATGAACGGCGAGACGCAGACGGCCTGCCGCGAATGCGGCTGCGTCTACATCCAGGTCGTCGGCGGCGCGGCGGCGCTGCTGGCCAAGTGCGTCAAACGCGTCGACGCCGTCTGGTTCTACGACGAGTTCGGCTCGACCGAGGCGATGTGGAAGATTGAAGTCGAGAACCTGACCGGCATCGTCGCCATCAACGCCAACGGCGAAAGCCTTTTCTCCGGCGTCGAGCAGGCTTCGCGTCGCCGCCTCAAGCAGCTCGTCGGGACGCCCTTCGTCCTCGACGTCAAGAAGGCGGGGCGCCCCGGCCTCGCCTACAACCCCGCGCGCGACAGCGCCGGCCATCTGCCGCCGCTCCGCGTCGTCTTCATGGGGTCGGCCGACGTCTCCTGCGCCGTCCTCAAGCAGCTCGTCAAGACGCCGGGATACGACGTCTGCTGCGTCGTCACGCGTCCCGACAAGATCAGCGGCCGCGGCCGGAAGCTTCTGCCGTGTCCCGCCAAGGCATACGCCGAGAAGCTCGGCCTCAACATCCTTGCGCCCGAGACCCTGCGCGAGAGTGAGGACAAGCTCGAGACGGTCAAGAAGATCAAGGAGATGAAGCCCGACGTCATCATCGTCGCCGCCTACGGTCTTCTCCTCGGCTACAACATCCTCTCGATGCCCCGTCTCGGCTGCATCAACGTCCATCTCTCGCTTTTGCCGCGTTACCGCGGCGCCTCGCCGGTCCACCGCGCCATCGAGAACGGCGACGCCATCTCTGGCGTCACGATCATGCTCATGGATTCCGGCCTCGACAGCGGCGACATCCTGATGCAGGCGGAGGAGCCCATCCGGCCGGAGGACACCGCCGGCACGCTCCACGACCGGCTCTCGCAGCTTGGCGCGAATCTGCTCATGAAGTGCCTGCCCAAGTGGCAGTCGGGCCTCATCCAGCCGCGCAAGCAGCGGACGCAGGACGTCACCTTCGCGAACAAGCTCTCGAGGTCCGACGGCCTGCTCGACTGGAACCTCTCGGCCGAGGTGCTGGCGCGGCGCGTCCGCGCCTTCAACCCGTGGCCGGCGTGCTACACGCCCTTCCTGCCCAAAGGCGAGGGCGGTCCGGTCGAGCACCTCAAGGTCCTGGCCGCGCGCGCGGAGCCGCTCCCCGAGGGCTGTTCCGCCGAGCCCGGCTGCGTTGCCGACATCTCCCGCGAAGGCGTTGCCATTACGGCCGGCGAGTCGTCGATGCTGCGGCTGGTCGAGGTCCGCCGCGAGGGCGGAAAGTCGTTCTTCGGCGAACAGCTCCAGCAGTCCTGCCACTTCGCCCCGGGGCAGCGCTTCGCGGCCACGGGCGTTTGACAACTCCCTCGTGAATTAGTATCATATTCAACCGTTTCCCGGGCCTGTAGCTCAGTTGGTCAGAGCAGGGGACTCATAATCCCTTGGTCGAAGGTTCGAGTCCTTCCAGGCCCACCATTTTCATGTCGCGTCGTCCGCGCGCCGCCCTTCTGGCGGCAGCATGCGGGTGGCGCGATTTTTTTTGCGCTCGACGGCCCGCCCGTGCCGCAGCTGGCGGCGCGTGGCGCAAGTAATGGTATAATTGTAGCCAACCGTAAAACAGGAAACACAACGATGAAAAGACTTCTCGTCGCGATGGCGTGCATTTCCGCGGCCGCATGGTGCGGCGCTGCGGAGATGCCCGCGCCGCTTGTCGGACCGGGCGTGGCTCCGGCCAAGCCCGCCGAACTGGCCTCGGCCTTTGAACCCGGCGAGTTCGCCGCCTCTTTCTGGGTGAAGTTCAACGCGCTGCCGTCGAAGGGCGAGCCGGTCGGCCTCTTCGGCTTCTCCGCCGACAAGGACGGCGTCGCCAGCCTGACGGTCCGGGCGCAGCCCACGTCAATGGAGGGCGATCTCGTCTGTCGCGCCAAGACACCCGTGAAGAAGGGACAGTGGCACCATGTCGCCTTCAACTACTCGCTTCTCTCGCAGCGCGTCGCGCTGTACATCGACGGCCACCTGCAGTACGAGAACGACAACATCTACCTGCCGCGTCCCGACTTTTCGGGCGACGCCGCGCCGGTCGGCTTCTCCGGCGAGGTGCGCGGCCTCCGCGTCTACGACATCGCCTTGACGTCGGACTACCTGCTGGAGTCCGACTCGGCCGCCGAGACGGCCGCAGAGGCGAAGGCGCTGGCGGCTGCGGCGGGGCGGGACGCCAAGAACCCCGCCCTCCGCAAATGGGCCGCCGCGCTTCAGGCGCGCGCCGAGTCGATGGGCGCGGGCAAGGCGCCGGTGACTGTGCACGAGGCCGATGGCCTTGCCCGCGACGCGGCGTCCGTCGGCCGCATCGCCGACGAGCTGCCCGCCGCCAAGGGGAAGATGGGCGCCTCCCCCGTCGTGGCCTTCACGGTCGACCCCTACTCGCAGGAGCGCTATCTTCCGTATCTGCTGCCGCGCAACGGCCGCCTCTCCGGCACCCTCGACATCGTGGCGGCGAAGGGCCAGCACGAATCCGGCTCGCTTCTCGTCGTCGCCCTCGCGCCCGTGAAGTCGTTCACGGTGCGCGTCTCCGAACTGGTGGGCGACAATGGCGCGAAGTTCCCCGCCGATGCGCTCGACGTCAAGCTGGTGAAGCGCTGGTTCCGCTGTGGCGGCGCCTGGCTCTCCTACCACCGCGACGGCCGCCAGCGCATCCTCACCCCGCACCTTCTCGTCAACGACGACGACCTGGTCAGGGTTGACGAGCTGCGCACGCGCAACTACCTCCGTCTCGACTATCCCGAGGGGACGATCTACGCCGATGTCTCCGACCCCGCCGACGGCCAGCAGTCATGGACTTTCGGCATCCCCTTCCGCGACGCCGCGACCCTCCAGCCGATCGCGTCGCTGACAGAGCCGGGGCGCAACCAGCAGTACTGGTTCACCGCCAACGTCCCCGCCGACGCGAAGCCTGGCGTCTACCGTGGTTCCGTCGAGCTGGTCTGCGACGGGAGGGCCGCCGGCTCGGTCGACTTCCGGCTGCGCGTGCTGCCCTTCGAGCTTCCCGTCCAGCCGTCGTCCTACGACAACCTCGGCCAGACCTACTTCTCGCACATGAACAGCCTCCCCGGTCCCGAAGGCTTCACCCACGAGGAGCGCCTCGCGTCGGTGCGCGAGTCGATGGCCAACATCCGGGCGCACGGCATGAACCACACCACCGGCCTCTACGACGACGCCATCCGCGCCGAAATGGCCCTTGAGGCCGGCTTCGTGCCCGACTACATCTTCGAGGCCCCGGCGATAGCCGACTGGCGCACCTTCTACCCCGGCGTGCCCGATTCGGCGCTGACCTCCGCGATGAAGAAGCTCGGCACGCGGGCCGCCCGGCGCGCCGTCGCCAAGCGGACCCGCTTCCTGGCGGAGCGCTTCCCCGACTCGATCCCGATGGCGATCTTCTACTCCGAGTCGTCCGCCTTCACGACCCTCAACGTCGCGCAGGGCGAACGCGCCGAGCTCGCCCACGCCGCGGGCTGGCAGGTCTTCGCCCACGGTTCGCGCAAGAACCTCCCCTACGCCGGCGACATCCAGGAAATGACCAGCGACACGGCGGTGGATCGCGTTCTCGCCGACCAGTGGCACGCCGGCGGCGGCTCGGTAATCGCCTACGCCCAGCCCTTCGCCAGTCCCGAGAACCCGGCGATTCACCGCCGACGCCTCGGCTTCGAGCGCTACAAGGGCGCGCGCTACGACGGCAACATGCAGCACGGCTTCAAGACCGGCCGCGTGCCGTTCAACGAGTTCGCCGACGACCCCGGCGGCGACGGCAGCTACCGTTGCGTCGAAATGGCGATGCCGCAGTACGGTGGCGCCATCTACACAATCTGCTGGGAGGGCGTCCGGGCCGCGTTCGACGACATCCGCTACGCGACGCTTCTCAAAAAGACCGCCCTTGCCTGCCTCGACAGCAAGCGCGACGACATCCGCCGAGAGGCGCGCCGCCAGCTCGTCTGGCTCGAGATGCGCGACGGCTACAACACCGACCTCTCGATGCTGCGCCTCGCGATGATCGAGCGTATCCTAGCGCTCCAGTCTCTCCTGACTGCCACCCACTAGACAATTTCGGTGTCTTGAAAATGCAAAATTTGAATTTGAAGACTGTCAATTTGCATCAATGAGGTTTGTGTGGTAGAATTTCTACCAGAGGATACATATATGGCCTTTTTTGGAAGAGAACAGGATTCTTTGACGCACTTGTGCCGTTCGCCTCGCTTCTGGGCCTGCCCCAGCCTGTGAAATCCAACCCCTGATCACCAATGGACGAAGCACACAGTCTCTTTGAAAAGCCATGAAACACCTAGCAAAACGCCTGGCGGCTACAGCGTTCCTGGCCGCCTCTATCAACGTCCGCGCCGAGAAGAACGTCTTCGACGTGCAGTACCGCGCGATTCCGTCGGATTTCGAGTCGCTGCTGAAGACGGACGCCGCGCGCTGGAACTTCGGCTTCCGGCCCTACGGCAACGGCGCCGCCCAGCTCTGGACCGACCCAATCGTCGCCCGCGACGCCCTTGCCGGCGCCGTCGACGCCGAGGCCTCCGGCCCGAAGCCGACGGCCCTCTACGTCGCCTGCGACGACGAGTCCTTCTCGTTCATGGTCCTCTGCGTCGAGCCGGAAATCGAGCAGACAATCGCCTCAGGGAAGGGAGCCCCCGGCCCCGACATCGAGTTCTTCTTCGCGCCCGGCGACACCGACAACCACGACGCCGAGCCGTATTTCCAGTTCTACTACGGCGAAGGCAGCTTCAGCCACTACCAGTGGCAGGTCGAGGACCGCACATGGCGCAACATCCGCGACAGCATCGACATCAAGGAACGCCGCCTCCCCAACGGGTATCTGGTCAAGTTCCGGATTCCATGGGAGCAGCTCTTCGACCGGCTGCCCTTCTCGCGCAAGAAGGACGCGATCTGGCGCCTTTCGGTCATCCGCTGGTCGGACGGCGGGAGGACCTGGGGCGGCGTCGTCCACCAGGCGAGCCGCGCCGGCTACATTCGCTTTCCCGACTTCACCGACGCCGACAAGGCCAGGATCATGGGACTCCTTCTCGAAAAGGGCTGGAATTCGTTCACCACCGCGATCCGCACCCCGCAGTACAGCGTTGAGGGCGGATGGAGAAGCCCCTCGGTCCGCACCGAACCCTACTATCTCGACCAGCTTGGCGATTCGCCGCGCACCTACATCAACTACAACGAGGACCCCGGCTTCCGGCCGATCCTCGAGGCGCTCGTCGCCGAAAGGCTGGCGCTCGGCGAGAAAATCGCGGGCTTCAAGGCGATGGCGCCGCGTGAGCAGGCGGCGTTCTACGCGAAGGCGTCTCAAATGCTCTTCAACTTCAGGTACGACGTCGAGGAAGCCTACGGGCGCTATCTCGGCGAAAGGCTGCTGAAATAGGCGTCACGGAGGAGGATAGGATGAAGATCGAGATTTTCAGGCTCTTTTCCCGCGCGGGCACTGCCGCCGCGCTCTGCCTTGCCGTCGCTTCGGCGCGCGGCGCAACCCCCGCCGAGACGAAGGAACTCGTGCAGCGCCAGCGCGAGTTGAAGGGCCTCTACTCGCAGCAGGTCAAGGAGAAGAAGTTCGACGACGCGGCCGCCACCGACGCCGCGCTTCGCGAGACCCTCGCGAACCCGGCCTGTCCGCCGGAGGCCGCCGGCGAGATTCTGCTCCACCTCGGCAAGGCGTTCGTCGACCCCCTCAACCTGACGATGGCGGAGAAGGCCCGCGCGACCCTGCGCGAAGCCATCGAAAAGGCCGTGCGGCCGATGGACCGCGCCATCGCCCTCTTTGCGCTGCACCGTCTCGACATGCTGACGTGCGAGGACTCGGAGTACGAGGCCTCGGTCGCCGCCACGAAGGCCTTCCTCGACAACCCGACGACGGCCGGCCTGTCGCCGCTCGAGGGCGTCAGGTTCCTCCGCGACTGCGTGTGGCCCGTCTACAAGAGGCTCCAGTTCGACTTCGACATCGTCAGTGCGATGGACAGGACGGCCGGGACGAACGGCCAGGCGCGCACTGAGTTCTACGGCGGCCCGCGCTGGGGCGCCGTCTTCATCATGGGCCGCATGCTGCAGGAGGGGTCGCTCGACCCGGCGGTGTCGCGCGAGGCGCGCCTGGCGCTGATCGAGCGCGGTCTCGCCGACAAGCTCGTCTCCAGCCACGCCGACCTTCCGCAGCTGAAAGTCGCCGCGCTGACCGACCTCGGCCGGTCGGATGAAGCCGAGCGCTACATCCTCGACGGCATCGCGCACACGAACGCCGACCTGCGCATCGGGCTGTGGTACGACTTGCTGGGCAGGTTCTACGAGAACGCTTCGAAGCGCTACTATGCGAAGCCCGACAAGGCGCTCGTCGGGAAGGCGATGGTGGCCTATCGGCAGGCCCTCGACAAGAACCCCGCCCAGTCGACGCTCGTCGCGCTGGCCGACCTCTGCACGGCGGCCGGCGACTACGATGGCGCGCTGGAGCCAATCGAGAGAATGCTGGCCGCAAACAAGGGCGCGACAAACGATGTCGTCGCCGTCAAGCTGGGCAACGTCGCCTTTGCCCGCAAGGACTACGCGGCGGCGGCGGCCCACTACTCGCAAGTGGCGCGGCCCGATGTGCGCACGCAGGAAAACCTCGCCGCCTCCTACAATGCCATTGGCGACTTCGAAAAATGCGCCGAAACCCTCGAGAAACTCCTCCCCACCGTCGGCAACCGCTACAAGCGGCCGTAAATCGAGTTCTGCATGAAGAAGGCCAGGGAAAGGGCCGAGGCGGCGAAGGCGGGAGGGAAGTAATCCGGTTTTTGCCTACGGCCGGCGCCAGAGGGCGGTGAACTCGACGTTCCCGGCCGGTCCCTTGATCGGCGACGTGCAGACGCCGAGCCATTCAAGGCCGAGCGTTCCTGTGCCGAAGTCCCGAATCGCGTCCACGACTTGCTGCCGCACGGCCTCGTCGCGCACGACGCCGCCCCGTCCGACCTGTTCGCGGCCGGCCTCGAACTGCGGCTTGATGAGGGTCACCATCAGCGCGCCCGGCGCGACGACATCCCGCATGGGCGGCAGAATCAGCCGTAGGGAGATGAAGGAGACGTCGCACGACGCGAACGCCGGCGTGAAGGGCAGGTCCTCGGCCTTCATCAGACGGGCGTTGTAGCCTTCGCGCCACCAGACGCGCGGATCGTCCTTGAGCTTTTGGTGGAACTGCCCGTGGCCGACGTCGACGGCGGCCACGCGGGCGGCGCCGTGCTGCAGCAGGCAGTCGGTGAAGCCGCCGGTTGACGCGCCGACGTCAAGGCAGTCGAGCCCATCGACCGAGAAGCCGAAGTGGACGAAGGCGCCTTCCAGTTTCTCTCCGCCCCTGCTGACGAAGCGGGGCTTCGCCGCAAGGGCGATGTCGGCGTCCTCGGGAAACGCGTGGCCCGCCTTTGTCGCCAGCATGCCGCCGACGCTCACCTCGCCGGCGAGAATCAGGCGCTGCGCCAGCTCCCGGGATTCCGCCAGGCCACGGGCTACAAGGAGTTGATCGAGACGGACCTTCTTCATCGTGCTGAACCTCTGCGTTTCACCTCTTCAACCATGTCGCAACCATTATACCATTTGCGATTTGGTAGAATGGTCTCCATGCCTTTGCTCTGCCACAAGCGACGCTTCGTCGCCACGCTGACGGGAGGACGCCCGTGAGGATCGTCCTCCCTGACACCAGCTTGCTACCGGGTTTCACGATGAAAGAGTCGAATTCAGGCGTTTGCGACAGGATCGCGGTTTTCGCCGACCTCCACTACACATGCGAATCGTCTGCCGTGAAGGGCGCCGTACTCCGCTGGGCGGTTTCGGAGGCCCGGCGGCAAGGTGTCGGAGCCGTCGTCTGCGCCGGCGACATGGTTGGAAACGGCCTCGTTGCCGAGGCCCGCGGGGTGGCCGCGATCCTCGCAGGCGCGGGCGTTCCCGTCTCGTTCACGCATGGCAACGCTGAAAGACGGACGCCCGCCGAGACTGCCGCCGCGCTGGACGCCCTTGCCGGCGCGCCTCCGCCACGCGGCATCGCTCTTCTCGACTCGGCTGGCGGGTGGTGCGAGCCAGGATGGCGTTCATCCCTTTCCGCAACCGGACGCGGCCTGCTCGCCGTTACGCACGTTCCGCCGTCTTCATGGGGCGCGCGTGCGGCGGACGAATGGCGCGCCGCGACCGAAGCGGGCCTTCTCTCCTTGACCGTCGCCGGCCATGAGCATGCCGACGCCTCCGCGCCGGGACTCTTCGTGACGCGCGGCCTTGATCCCGACAAGGCCGCCGGCGGACCGCCCGCCTTCGTCGTCATCCGGCGCTGCGCGACAGGCTGGACGACCGACGCCGTCGTTGAAATGCCAGGCGTTCGTCCGCGGGAATGGTCCGGCGGCGAACGGAGTGCCTGGCGGGAGGATCTGGGCCTTTCAACGATGTACGATCCCTTCAGCGGCCTTGACTTCGCGATTGCAGAGAAGGTAGTGAACATCGAGTTGCGCGACGGTTCGTGGCGCGACGAGGACTTCCCGGCACTTCTTGCGAAAGTCGCCGAATGGCGCGCCGCGGGAGGCCGTTGCCTGTCGCTCCACCTGCCGCAACTCACCTTTGCAAAGGGGGGCGTCTCCGGCGTGGAGACCCTTGCCCGTTCCTGCCGCGCCGCCGTTGCGCTCGGCTGCAACCGGGCGACGCTCCACGTGCCCGCGATTCCAGTCGCCGAATACGCGGCCAGCCGGCAGCTCGTTCTCGACGCCCACGCCCGCGCGCTCGAGCCGTTTGCCGGAAGCGGCGTCGCCATCGGCGTCGAGAACATGCACATGGTCCCCCCGGGCGACACGGTGGGGCAAAGGCGCTTTGGGTACACCCCGGACGAATGCGCCCGGCAGATCGCGCTTCTCCGCGAAATCCCCGGACTTACGGTTGGCTTCCACTGCGACATCGGCCATGCCCGCAACAACGCGCCCTTCTCGACGCGCTATCCAGTCGGCGCCTGGTACGAACTGCTCGGCTCCGAGTGCAACGGGATGCATCTCCACCAAGTCGTGGACAACGGCGGCCGATACTCCAACCACAAGCCCCTGACGGGCTTCTTCGACAAGCTCATCTCCCTCTCGTCGCTCGTCCTCGCCCGCCGCGAAGGCATCCTGCCGCGCGTCCCGATGTTCCTTGAAATTCGCGAAGGCCAAGGGCCGGCGAGCTACGAAGCGCTAATCTCCTGACCCTTCCCATCCTTTTGCCAGGCCTTGTTTTAAGAAGGGAGTCTTTGGCAACATTGGAACAGGCGACACTTCCATACTCGGCAGATTGAGCTTGACAAGCCGCGGGGAAACGGGTATCATCCTTCTTGATGTCGCAACGAGTTCCCCACCACGCGTGCCATCCATGAACCACCGCGATAGGCGCGAAGACGGTCTCGTTAAGGAGGCCCATCGGAGCAACCCTAGAAAAACATGGAGATTCAAGCATGAAACAAGAACTTAGGACCTCATTGGCCCTTGTTGCCCCGTGCCTTTTTGCATTTGGCCTTGGCGCGGCCGAAATCGTCTGGACCGGCGCCGTCGACGCCGAATGGGACACGCCGGGCAACTGGTCGCCCGCCCAGGTCCCGACGCTGGCCGACGACGTGACGGTCAACGGCGCGGCCCACTGCTCGGGCGACCTCTTCGCCAAGTCGCTCACGGTCGGCTCCTCCGGCACCGTGCGCTTCCACGCGACGACGGCCACAACGCCGAACAACTCCATCGCCGACGCCCCGGGCGACGGCAAGTTCACCGTCCGCGTGGCGGAGGATGTCACCGTCGCGGGCGGCGCCCTTTCCATCCACGGGCGCGGCGCGGTCATCACGAACCTCGCCGTCTCTGTCGGCGGCGACCTGCGCCTCACCGGCGCGGCGAGGATGTGCGTCGCCGCTGCGACCTTCGACGGCGCCGACATCTCCCCCGAAAGCCTCTACCGCAACGCGACGCGCGTCGACGTCGGCGGCGCGATCAGCATCGAGGACACCGCGATCCTCTACCCCGTCGCCGACGAGAAGGTGGGCACGGCCGTGCGCTTTTCGGCGGCCTCCTTCAGCCTGGCTTCCGGCGCGCAGGTCGACGCCAGCCAGCGCGGCTGGCACTGGCTTCCGATTCCGGCCGATGCCCGCTGCACGAACGCCACCTCGCGCAGCCGCTACACCTTCGCCCTTGGCTACGGTTTCGACAACCCCCGCGTCGGTGCGGGCCACGGCGGACTTGGCAGCAGCGCCACCGCCCGCAACGGCAAGGTGTACGGCAAGCCCTACGCGCCCTTCCTCCCCGGCTCCCCGGGCGGCGGCGACAGCAACTGGACCCTCAACTACGACAGCACCGGCGGCTGCGTGCGCGGCGGCGGCGTCTTCTGGATCGTCGTCTCCGGCGAGGCCGCCATCGAAGGCACGGTGAAGGCCTTCCCGCTCAAGTCCGGCTGGCAGGCGTCGTCCGGCGGCTCGATCTGGATTGCCGCCGGGTCTTTCGCTTTCGGCGCCAACGCGCTGCTCGACGCCCACGGCGCGTCCTTCGGCAACAGCACCAAGAACGCCGCCGGCGGGGGCGGACGCATCTCGCTCGCGCAGGGGCTTTCGACGGCCGACCTCGACGCCCTCGCCCTCGGCGGCGACCTCACCGGCCTCCTCTTCGCCGACACCATCACGTCAGTGCCGGTCGACGTGGCGGGCGGCGCGCTCGAAGCCGGCGGGACCGCCGGCAACGGGACCGCGACTTTCGTGTCGCTCGCCGCCGCCGTCCGCCTGGTCACCGTCCAATCCAACCCCCTGCCCGCGACGGGCGTGGCGCCGGACTACGGCGACCACCCGCACGCCGTCGGCGACGCGGTCGAGTTCTCGGCGCCGGCGTACGGGTTCGATCCGTCGGAGGCGACGTGGCGCTACCCCTGCGTCGGATACGTCGTCTCGAACGCGACGGAGGAAATCGCGCGCGGCAACGGCCGCAGTTACTCGACGACCGTCGCCGCCACGATGTCGCTGACTTGGCTCTGGGGCGAACGGGAGCGCAAGTCGTGGCTGGAGGTCGCCGGCCCCGGCTCCCTTTCCACCAACGGCGCGCCCTTCGCCGCCGGCACCGACGCCTGGTTCAAGGAGTCCGAGACGGTGCGCGTCGCGGCCGTGCCGGCGAACGGCGCGGAGTTCCTCTACTGGCTCGGCGAGATCGAGGAGGGGCTGCGCTTCTCGTCCGAGATCACGATTGCGGCGACGGAACAGCGCCATCTGACGGCCGTCTTCAGGACTGTGGCGGCCCCCGGCACCTACACCTGGACCAACAGCGGGACGGGCGACTTCCTCGACGGCGCCAACTGGGACGCCGGAACGCCGCCCGGCGTGGCCGACGCGGCCGCCGTGCCGGCGGGGACGTGCCGCCTGCCCGACTACGTCCGCGTCGGCTCCCTCGCGGTTTCCGGCTCCGGCACGGTCGTCGCCGCGCGGACCGTCGCGGCGGACGGCTACACGAACGTCGTCCTTTCGGTGGCCGGGGACCTGGCGCTCTCCGGCGGCGCCTCGCTTACGCTGGGCCCCGTTGACGGCCTCGACGCCTACCATACGGCGGGCGACGGCTTCTGCTCGGTGTACAACACCCTTTCCGTGGGCGGCGACCTCACCCTCGACGGCTCGGCGCGGCTCCGCGTCGTCGCCGGCCGCCGCAAGGGCGGCTTCACCTGGGAGACGGGCTGCGGCTTCGTCGACGTCGCCGGCAGCTTCCGGATGCTGGGGGACGCGGTCTTCGAACCCGTCTGCGACGGCTACATGGGCGGCGGCGTCAAGACCACGGTCGGGGACTGCCTTGAAATCGGCACCAACGCCACCGTCGCCGCGTCCGGCCGCGGCATGGGCCTCTACCGGACGCTGGGATTCACTTCCGGCATCGGGTCGGGCGGCACGACCGCCTCCGGCCACGGCGGAAACGGCGCGTCGGGCAAGGACAATTCCGTTAGCCAGAACGCCGCCCTCCCCTACGACTACGCCTACGCGCCGCGCATGCCCGGCCAGCAGAACCGCGAGGCTACGTCCGCGGTCCTGGCGCGCGGCGGCGGCACCGTGCGCGTCCACGCCCGGTCGATTGTCCTGGACGGCGCCATTGAGGCGGACGGGATGGCGTGCAGCGGCGGGTGCGCCTCCGGCGGCACGATCTGGCTGACGGCCTCCGACTCCATCACGGTCTCGAGGGACGCCCGCCTCTCCGCCAGGGGCGCGTCGAGCACCGTCAACGTGACGTACGGGTCGGGCGGCGGCGGGCGCATCGCCTTCGCGGAATACGTCACCGCCGCGCAGCTGGCCGCGCTGACGGCCGTCCCGACGGCGATTCCGGAGGGGCTGGACGACGTCACCGAGCAAAAGGCCCCCCTCTGCCTTTCCCTTGCCGACGCCGTCGCGCCCGGCGACTCGGCCCGGGGCACCGCGGCGTGCTGGGGAACGGTTCACTGGCTGCAGAACACGTCGCTGCTGCCGACGACGTACAACGTCACCGTGTCGGGGAACCCGGTTCTGGCGACGGGCACGATCCCTGTCTGCGGGAGCTTCCAGGTGCCTTCCGGCACGGTGTTCTCCTTCTCGGCCAGCGCGTACGGCAACGACCCGCAGAGCGCGACCTGGCGCTACCCCTGCCTCGGCTATGTCGTCTCCAACGACACCGCCGAAATCGCCCATGGGGACGGCCTGGCGTATTCGGCCACCGTCGAATCGGACATGACCCTCACCTGGCTCTGGGGCAAAGGGGAATGCCAGACGTGGCTGGCGTCGACGGGGCCGGGCTCCCTGGCCACCAACGGCGCGGCCGTCGCCTCCGGCGCCGACATCTGGTTCGGGATTGACGCGGCGGTGCGGCTGTCGGCCGTGCCGGAGGCGGGCGCGGAGTTTCTCTACTGGCTCGGTGAAATCGACGAGGGGCGGCGCTTCACGCCCGAGATCACGATCGCGGCGACGGAGCAGCGCCACCTGACGGCCGTCTTCAGGACCGTGGCGGCACCCGGCACCTACACCTGGACCAACGGCGGGACGGGCGACTTCCTCGACGGCGCCAACTGGGACGCCGGAACGCCGCCCGGCGTGGCCGACGCGGCCGTCGTGCCGGCGGGGACGTGCCGTCTGCCGGACTACGTCCGCGTCAGGACCCTCGCGGTTTCCGGCTCCGGCGCGGTCGTCTCCGCGCGGACCGTCGCGGCGGCCGGCTACTCGAACGTCGTCCTTTCCGTTGCCGGAAACCTGACGCTCTCCGACGGCGCCTCCCTCACGCTCGCCCCCGTCAGCGGCCTGGACGACCTGCACACTCTAGGCGAGAACTTCTGCTCGGCGTACAACGCCCTTTCCGTGGGCGGCGACCTCGCCCTCGACGGCTCGGCGCGGCTCCGTGTCGCCGCCGGCCGCCGCATGGGCGGCTTCACCTGGGAGACGGGCTGCGGGTTCGTCGACGTCGGCGGCAGCTTCCGGCTGCTGGGCGCCTCGGTCTTCGAACCCGTCTGCGACGGCTACTATGGCGGCGCCGTCAAGACGACGGTCGGCGGGCGCTTTGAGGTCGGCGCCAACGCCGCCGTGTTCGCGACCGGCCGCGGCATGGGCTGCTACGGCATCCTGGGATGGGGCCTCGGCGCCGGAGACGCGGGGGCGACGGGCGCCGGCCACGGCGGATCCGGCCAGAACGGCTCGGACAAGTGGGGTTCCGGGGCTGGCTGCCCCTACGACTACGCCTTTGCGCCGCGCATGCCCGGACAGCAGAACCGCAACCAGACCGTCTACGCCGTTTCGCGCGGCGGCGGCGTGGTGCGCGTCCACGCCCGGTCGATCGCCGTTGACGGCGCCATCGAGGCGGACGGTCTGGAGTGCAACGGGGGGTGCGCCTCCGGCGGCACGATCTGGCTGACCGCTTCCGAGTCCATCCTTGTCTCGCCGGACGCCCGTTTCTCGGCCAAGGGCGCGACGAGCACGATCAACGCCGCCTACGGCTCCGGAGGCGGCGGGCGCGTCGCCTTCGCGGAGCGGGCCTCCGCCGCGCAGCTGGCCGCGCTGACGGCCACTCCCGACTCGATCCCGGGGGGACTCGAGGACGTGACGCAGGAAAAGCTCGCCGCCTTGCCCGGCCTCGCCGACGCCGCCGCCCCCGGCGACACGGTGCGCGGGAACGCCGCCTGCTGGGGCACGGTCGTCTGGCTGCGCAACCCGAAGCTGTCGCCGACGGTGCTGCTCCTCCGGTAGCGGATCTCCACTAATCAAGGAAAGCCTATGAAGACATTTCCCAGCCGACAGCCCGGTTCCGGGATTCGGCATTTGGCATCCGGGAAGCGCCGCCCTTCATCTTCCATCGTGCATCGCGCACTGTGCCTTGCCGCGGCCGTTGCCACGCTCTCACCCGCCCTCGCCGCCTTGGGGGCCGAAATCACCGGCGTCGCGCCGGACGGCCTCCCCGCCGCTATCGCCGACGCCCAGGACGGCGACGTGATCGTCCTCGACGCCACCACGTACACGCTGACCGACGAGCTGACGATTTCCTCCGGGATAACGATCCGCGGCGCCGGCATTGACCGGACGACAATCCGGCAGACGACCTCCAACAAGCGCGTCGCCGCCCTCGACAACGAGCATGCGTGCATCGAGCACTGCACGATCACCGGCGGCAAGTTCACCTCCGAGCGCGGCCGGCTCGAGGGGGCGGGCGGCATCGGCATCC